>Ga0209417_1000569_pt1 | contig 84250 bp, 68 predicted proteins | sample RifGroF2_FD_184002 | JGI IMG/M metagenome (GOLD analysis project Ga0209417, IMG submission 184002) | Groundwater microbial communities from Rifle, Colorado, USA - Groundwater F2 (SPAdes) (version 2) | ecosystem: Environmental > Aquatic > Deep subsurface > Groundwater | place: Rifle, Colorado... | reverse complement strand
TAAATTGCTGATGGTGGTCAACTTCGACTGCTTGAAGTGGTCAATTTAAATTGGAATAGGTGGTCTGTTTAAACTGTTTTGTGGTGGTCTATTTCATTGGATTTTCCAACATAGGTATAAAGACATATTATTGGACGTCGTCATCATATAACTCTTCCTTAAAACACTTTAGAATTTTTTATTATAATGAAAAAGGAATCTTACGAGATCGTAGCTATGCAAGTAGGGGAGCATATGTTAGGTGTTTAAGAGATGAGTAATCTCATAGGTTTTAGTTCCTCTCAATTTTTTGCAAGTCTTTATCAAAATTGATATTAGTTTTATGCAACAATATTTTTAGTCCCTTTTATTTTTCTAATCTTTGTCGCTTTATTTGAAAGAACCAATTCTTTATACAACTCTATGCCATCTTAAATTAAATGGTTAAGAAACTAATAGCCTTATTCAGGTCGGTTTCCTTTTTGGATTTCTTGTTTCCCTTCTCGGAACATAAACTATAGAGTTTTTTTTCCACTTTTTATTTCAAATATTTTAATCATGTGCTTATAAGTAAACCATTTCTCAGCCTAAGTCAAGCTTTAAGCTAACAAATTTTCAAGCTTTGATTTCCATTTTTCCCAATCGGGCATTTCCTTGGTTTGTAAATCAATAAATCTTTGAGTGTGATTATGATGAATTAAATGACACAACTCGTGAGTTATTACATATTCAATACATGGTTTAGGAGCTTTTATTAATTCCGGATTTAAGAATATTTTTCCTTTTTCGGTACAACTTCCCCATCTTGTAGACATTTCTTGAATGTAAATTTCAGATGGTTCAACATTGTATTTCTTAAAACGTTGAATTATCGGTTCTGCAATTGATGAAAATTTTTCTTTAGCTTTTTCTCTATACCATTGAATTAGCAACTCTTTTGTTTTAGCTTTATTTTTCGTCTTTACTTCGATATATCGCCCTTTATATTTTACCTCGTTCTTAGAATTAATAGTAACTTTCAATAAATATTGTCGTCCTAAGTATAAATGCGATTCTCCACTCACATATTTTCTTTCGGGCATTTTTGGATAAAATGATAAAAAAAAGTTCTGTTGTCTAATTATCCATGGAGCTCGTTTCCTAATTTTTTCTTTTACTTTTTCCAATTTGGTATCACTTGGAGCTTTTACCATAACTTGCATATCGGGAGAAACGGAAATCCCAAGAGATTTCCTGTCGGAATACTCCAAATTGAATTCAATTTTTCTGGAACCAAACATAATAAATTGAGAATTGACAGTTGACAATTGACAATTTTTGGACTTATCACTCATCTTTTTTCTTTTGAGGTTTTGACGATTGAAATTAACAATTTTAAAATTTCTTTTAAATCAGAAATTATTGAATCATATTGTGTTTCATCTATATAGCCCGATTTGTAAAGCAACTCAACCCAATAATCTGATTCATTAGCCTCTTTTAATGAGATTGACAATTTATGTATAAAGTCTGCTTTGCTTTCAGCTTGTTCGGCTTCACGAATTAACGCACCTATTGAAGTTCCGCTTCTCAGCAATTGTTTACTTAGAACAAATTCTTTTTTTTCATTTGTAAGATATTGATACAACTTTATTATCCGTAAAGCAAACTCGAAACTTTTATCTTTTATTATATTTTCTTTCATTGTCAATTGTCCATTCAAAATTATCAATTATTTTTTGTATCGTATTTTTGCAACTTCAACACATTTTTCAGCCATGATTTCAGCTTCATCAATTGGCATTTTCAATTCATCAATCAGATATTCACCGATGTAAAAATTAATTCGTCGAACTATATCGAGTTTTTGAGGCCAATCAACAACTTGATGCTTTTTAATAATTGCATCGGTTTCAACTGCAAAAGTTTCGCATTGCTCTGGTTTCAAATTTGTTGATGAAACAATTAAACGATAGAATGGAATGCAATCTTCAATATTTTGTAATTTTAATGGAATATCATCTCCTTTTTTTGTAACAGCTTGTTCTCTATATTCTTTTAATTTCTTTAATGCTGCAAGTTCTGAAATACGTAATGCTCGTAAGTCTGAAATAGTTTGCTGAATTAACTCCGAAAGCTTTTTAAAGAATACAGGGTCTTCATCCATGTGTTCCGAAATGTGCTTTGTTGTACGACTTGCTATTGTTTCGGCTTTTGCTCTTGCACCAATCACTTTCTCAAGTTCGTTTTCAAAAGCTTCTGCATCTAAAATACTTACTTGTTCGGTTAATCGAATCACTTCTTCGGTAGTTACATGCTGATCGAGAAGTTTTTGAAGTTGTTTTTCATACTTTTTAAAATCAACATCATCAGAATATGTATTGATAATTGAATTACGCAAAGAAGTATAAAATTTAATGTGTTTTTTATAAAGAGATTTTGTCTTTTCAGCTGTATTGTTTTCAAATTCTAATGACGAAAAAGCTATTTTCAGGCATTTTGCAAAAGCACTAAATTTTTGATAGAAGTCTGTTCGGATTGCTTCGTCGGCTAATAAGCTTGCATAACTTACAACATCGTATTTGCTTGGAATTTCTTTAAAAATATCGTTTAATACAGAATTTAATTGAGGTAGCTTTTCAATCTCTTTTTTAATATCTGTAAATGTGCCTTCAAGTTCTGATTCTTCAAATTCAGATAAGTTAGAATATGTGTTCATGGCTTCGTCTAATTCGCCAATAATTCCTTCGTAATCTATTATAAATCCAAACTCTTTACCTTGTGATACACGATTTACACGAGCAATTGCCTGTAATAAATTGTGACCAACCAACTTTTTGCAAACATACATTACAACAACTCTTGGCTCGTCAAAACCTGTAAGTAATTTATGCACAACTATTAACAAGTCAGGATAATCGGTTTTTTTAAATTGGTTAATAAGACTTTTTTCAAAATCTTTACCATATTTCGCTTCCATTTTTTTCCAAAAAACAACAACTTCATCAGTTGGCTCTTCGTGAACATCTTCATTTCCATCTCTATCATCGGGCGAAGACATAATAACTTCAGTTGTAACTTTTCCAATTAAATCAAATGCTTTTTTGTATTTAACGGCTGTAGCTTTGTCTTGAGTTACAACCATTCCTTTGAAACCGCTTCGTTCGCCAGTTTTGTCTAAACCCCAATTTTGTGTAAAATGGTCAGAAATATCGCGAGCAATTTCGTCAATTCGTTGTTCAGTTTTTTCAATCAAATTTGCCTTGCTGAATTTCTTTTTCAAATCGGCTCTTTGATATTCTGATAATGGCTCTGAAACACTATCAAAACCTCGGTCTAAAGCTTTTTGATTTACATTTTGCATAGCGTGACGACCTTCATAAATTATTGGAACAATTGCCTTATCTTCAACAGCTTGTAAAATTGTGTAAGCATCAATTATTCCTCCAAATTTTTGTGCTGTACTTTTTTCTTTTTTCATCAACGGAGTTCCTGTGAAAGCCAAGAAACAAGCATTTGGCAGTACTTTTTGCATTTTCACATTGAAAGTTCCATATTGAGTTCGGTGACCTTCGTCAATTAATACAAAAATGTTGTTTGATGTTAGTGGCGAACTTCCTAATTGATTGACTGCTGCTTCAAATTTATTTATAATTGTTGTAACAACTGCATCGCTTTTGCTTTTCAATAAATCAATTAATTGATTGCCTGTTTTTGCATTCAAAACTGGAACATCAACTTTACCAAAAGTGTCTGTTATTTGTGTGTCTAAATCTACTCTGTCGGTAACTAAAACAATTTTGGGATTTCGCACGGTTTGATAAATTTTTCGAGCCAACATTGCCATTGTTAACGATTTGCCACTTCCTTGTGTGTGCCAAATAACTCCGCCTTTTCGTTTTCCTTGATCGAAATTCTGAATTCGTTGAATAATTTTTTTTATTGCAAAATATTGCTGATAACGTGCAATTTTCTTGAATTTTCCTGCTTCAAAAATAATGTAATCTTTGGCTAATTCTAATAACCTTTCGGGACGACACAAATTATATAAATACTCATCTTGCTCACTTTTTAATTCAATTTCCGATGTTTTTGGCTCTTTCCACGTTGCCCAAAATTCTTCTTTTGTATCAGTTGTTGCATATTTTGCGTGTAAAGTTGAAGTGCTTAATAACAATTGACTATAAACATATAAATGTCTAATTCCATCTTCTTGCTGATTGCGAATATGTTGCGAAATTGCTTGAGAAATTGGCTCTTTCATATCTGGACGTTTGCATTCTAAAATACAAAGTGGAATTCCATTTACAAAAAGCACAATATCGGGGCGAAAATGTTCTTTGCTTCCTGTTCGCATAACGCTATATTCTTCGGTTACGTGAAAAACATTATTTTCGATATTTTCCCAATCAATATATTTTAATGTGAAACTTTTTTTATCGCCATCAATGCTTTGTTCAAATGCTTTTCCTAATGTTAATCGCTCATAAGCAACTTGACAAGCTGAAATATATCCTTCGTGCATTGGCAAATCTTTGAGAGCCAAAATTCCGTTTTCAATATTTGCATCGCTAAAAATTGTTGTTTTTGTTGAACTTAATCTTGGAATATTAATTTCTTTTAGTTGCTTTCGCAAAATATCTTCTAATAAAACATTTGTTGTTTTACCGCCACGCAATTCCAATGCTTGTTCAGGATTTAAATACGTATAACCAAGCTTTTGCAATAGTTGCAAAGCTGGAATTTGGCTGATTTGGTCTTCTTTGAATGAACTTGTCATTGTTTTAATCTTTTATGGAGAATTTTTATATAAATATGGAGAATTAAAATCTAAATCACTATTGGTTCTAATATCTCTATCAACTACATTATCAAACACTTCATGATTATCTTCTATATATCTTGGAGAATTAATAGTTAATCTTGGAGAATCAATACCTAAACCTATATTAGCTCTAACATCATCATCACCTACATTATCAAACAAATAAGTATTATCATCTATATGACTTGGAGAATTACCACGTTGCATATTATTTCTTTCATTTTTAATCAATAATTTTCGGATATTAATCAAAATATTACGTTATAATGTGTAACCACATTTAAAATGTTGTATGTTTGTATTGTCATTACCCAAAGGGAAAAGGACGTGGCAGTCTGTAACAAGTTTACTCCATCCGTATTGCCTTAAGATACGTTCCTCACTTACGAAGTGAGGTTTTTTTTTGTTATAAAGTTTCATTATATTCATTATACCATTGTTTATATTTTTGTTTTTCACTATAATCAACAGAAAACGAAGTTATTAGCATTAAATCTGGTTTTATTTCCCGTATGATTACAATGAAATGTTTTTCTTCGTACCAATAATATTGTTGGTTATAGCCATCATCATTTAATCGCTCGAAATATTTAATTCTTACATCACTTACATTCTTAATAATTGGTCTTATCCAGTGAATTTTATTTGCTCTCTCTTTGTCAAAATCTCTTTTTTCTTTATATTTACTTTCTCGTGTAATAATATGCTCAAATCCCTTAAACTTTCCCTTGCATACAGGATGCATAGAAATATTTCTATTAAAAGACATTTCGATACCATTTATTACAATTGGATTATTTACAATATCATTTAGAAAAATACCATACATTCTATATAGCTGGTCTCTAGTTGGACCATCAATAGATAAATCTTCAAATAAGTCGCATAAATTATCTAATTCATCGAACTCATCATCAATATCTGATAAATTATTAAAATCAATCATTTTGAAGAGCTTATTTGAAAATCGAAAATATTAAACTTAGACTCCCATGGAATTGTTCCATCATCAAGTGAATAACCGGTTTTCTTTTCGAGGTAATTAATTACTTCACACTTAATTTTAGATGCGTTTGGTTTTATGTTTTCTTTTCTTGATTTGTAAGTTATTGCACCAATAAATAAATCGGTTAGTTGCAACAATTCATTTTCGTGAGAATGAATATGTTGAAAATATTTGAATGGTGATTTACCTTCATTTTTATTGTTTAAACAATTTGCTAATTCGGTAAGCCGTTCTTTTCCTCTTGTATCTTTTATATCTAAAATCACTCTATAAATTTCATCCTTTTGATTAATATATTTATTATTCAACAATAGATATATCATCTTGTAATAGAAGGCATTATGATCTCCTCTATTGAATTTTTCGTGATCGAGGTTTTGTTTGTTTTTAACTAAAACACAGCGAAAAGTAATATTGCTCGAAAAAAAGTAATCAATTAATTCTTTGTATAATGGGAATCGAGACATTGAAAGTTTATTCCATTTTAATTCTGTTGGTGCTTTATGCTTTAGTTTAATTTTTTTTATGTCATCTTTTATAATTGGATATTTTTCATATTCAATTTTTGTATAACCAATACACATTATTTGTATTCCATCATGTTCTAAATGACAGCTTTCATCAATATAAAGGTTGAACATTTTGTTAGTCATTTGATTCATTTTATTAAGAATTTAACTTTTTATATTCTTCCATTTCTGAATTAGTTGTTTCAACAGGAGTAACATAATTTGGCTTTGCCACAGTCTCACTCCCTTGAAATTCCTGATAATAAAGATTATTATATATATCCTGAAAATACAATCTAAATATGAATTTTCTATTTGAAAATGGTAATTCTCCATATAATGGACCAGTAACATTCCACCTCTCGCCATTACCAATAAATTGTATATGAAAAGGAGCGTTACTTATTGTAGATTCCGAGTTTTTATCTGCAATTACAGCAATGGTTTCAGCATTTTCTCCAATATTTTTAAACTCCCAACTTAAATGTTCACGCCTTGAACTGCCACCATCCCATTGAAATTTGGGCAACTTGTCTTTTTTTCGGGTTTCTTTTGTTACTTCAACGAGTTGAGCAATTGAACCATTTTTTAATTTTGAAAGCAACAAGTGAAAATCTGCTCCCTTAATTGGCTCAGATTTACCTGAATATCGCCAATATAAACTTCCATTTTTTAGTTCATTTCCATCTCTGATGCAAACAGCAGGAATGTCTTTGTACTCTTTGGCATAAACAACAAATAAATCTACTTCAAGATGTTTGTAAGTCCTCCCTCCAATGTCAATTGAGGGTACAAAATATTTCTGTATTTGGTCAGTAACATTTTTTAAATCAACACTTTTTATTTCGTTTAATCCTATAATTTCACCTGTTTTGTCGTTTATTCCAAAAATTAAATATCCTCCTCCTGCATTTGATAACGCAATTAGTTCTTTTATATATTTATTTTGAGCCGTAGGATTGCCCCATTCAAGTTGTACTTTATACTCAACTTCGTCATTTTCAAGATTTACAATATGTCCAGTATGGTCAACTTGTAATAAATCTTTGAGAATTATATCATCTAAATTGTTCATTTATATTCTGATTAATAAAATTAAATGTGATTTAAACTTTCATATTTTCAATCTCTTTTCCTCAGTCAATAATACTTGCATCAAACATTTTTTATATTTTAATTTTTATTCAAACAACATTTTTTATATTTTTTTCCACTACCACAAGGACAAGGCTCGTTACGACCAACTTTCGGTTCTTTTTTTTCAATAGAATTTTGAATGTATTCATAATCATCGTTTATTTCATCATTATCATTGAAGGGATTTTTTTGATTTTCGCTCCAACTATTTATTTTGTTATATGTTTCAGTTATTGAAAGGATTTCATTTTTATTTGTAAATAAACTTTCTTCTCTAAAAAGTTTTTGCACATCATCAAAATCGCCACACGCAAATAAATCGACTATGTTTTTTTGATATAATTTTTCGATATCCGGCAATAATTCATTGGCTTTAATATCTAAAATATTATTTACTAATGAGCCTAAGAAGATGCTATCTATAACATTATCCTCAATTTTACTATTCAGAAAGAATATTATCACTTTTTTGAACCATCCAATAGCCTCGGTTTTTCTGTCAGGATTGTGTAAAACTGTTTGAGCAATTAATTCTGTAACTGCTGATTTGCAGAAAGAATAAATACCTGGCTCTTGAATAAATTTCAGATATATGTCAAGATTTTTGTTTTCGATATTATATAATATTTGCCAAATAATTTCGGTTAGAGTATCACCTAAGTAAAAATCTAAAAAACCTTCGTCTTGTTTTAAAAAATTCAATACTGAATTTAAACTTTCGCTTGCTTTTAATTCGCCTAAAATGATTAATGAATGAATTGCAAATGAGCTGTTTTCTTCAATTAATCCATCATAATTAAGAAAGTAATTGTATCGTTCTACACTATCTGTCAGTATTTTTTCTAAATCGGCAATTAAAGTTTTGCGTGGTAGGTTTAATATTTCGACAATTATATTTTCACTTATACCAGAACCATTTGTGTATAGTTGTTCTATTTCTGAGTGATTAAATTGTGGCATTTCTGTTTTATTACCAGATTTTGTAGGTTCTATATCTATGTAAATATTATTTTCTTGATTTTCCACCATTCTTTTACTAGCAGCTTTTATTTTTGCTTTGAAAAGAATTCCTTCTATTATTTCAATTTTTGGACTTTCAGGATAGACTTCTTTCATTATTTCCATTCTTAGCTCAGCTTCTTCTATTTCACCCAGTTCGGCAAAATAGATTACTGTAATACTAAAAAATGCTATTACTTCATCGACATGAAATGTATCTCTTTCAGGAAAAAGTGCTTTTAAGTCTAATTTTTCGCCAAGGACTTCAGGTATTTTTTCAAATTCTTGATTCTGCCAATATTCTGCTGCGAGATTTATTTTTCCATATAAATAATTTGGGTGCTCGGCAATTATCCAATGATTTACTTCATTGGCTTTTTTTCTATTGCCCATATTTTGATATGTTACCGACAAATAGTTTTTTAATGTTGGTACTTGTGGGTATTTTTCAATTAAGCGTACAAATTTTTTAATACTCGATTCTTTGCCTTTTTGTGCTAAATAATGTAAATCTGCTAATTGTATATTTAATTCATGCGGTATCGGGAAAAGATTATTAATATAATTTTCATCGCTTGTTATTTTGTAACCTGATAGTAATAATTTCTTGCTTTTCATTTTTATAAAAGTTTTTGGTTTGGGCGTATTGCAATACGTCGGCACATTTATTTTTTATGAAATTTATCTTCGTCCCATTTCAGTGGGTTATTTTTAATATAATTAGATATATTCTGATATGATTTTTTGTTTCTAATAATATGCTCCCAGTAATTTTTTTGCCATATTGATTTTGATAAATCGATGTTTATTTCTGTTAGATTTTCTGATGTGGGGATTTCAGAGAGAGAGATTTCTGTGGAGATTCCTGTGGGGGCGTATTGCAATACGCCCGTACTGCTGCTGCTGCTGCTATTTTTAATTTTATTTTCTTCATAAATCAATTCTTTTATTCTTTTTGTTGTTGCTCCTTTGTATCCTCTAATTATTGCTCCTATTGTTTGTGATGGTGATTTGAATTTTTCTGTCGGGGTCGGGGCATGTTTCAATATGTCGTTTTCTGTCGGGGTGTATTGCAATGTTTTATTTTCTGTCGGGGCGTATTGCAATGTTTTATTTTCTGTCGGGGCGTATTGCAATACGCCCTCTACGGAATAATTAATTTGAATAATTCCGTGCATATGATTTGGCATTATTATATATTCTTGTAATGATATATTTTTTCTTATTTCGACGTTTTTTATCCATTCTTCTTGGGCTATTTTACCTAATGGATTTAATATCATTTCGCCATTTTTAATTTTACCAAATATTTCTGTTCTATTTTGTGTTACGATGGTAATAAAATATAATCCTTCCTCAGAATAATCGTATTCTTTTAATCTGATTGATTTGCGGTTATGTTTTTGTGGATTATATTTCATTGTTTTTATGCTTAAAACCTTGCATGAAGGTATTTAAATTTTCAATCTCTTTTTCCCAGTTAATAAAACCTGCATCAATCCTTTTTTCTGCTCTTTTAGTTTTTCGAGTTTGGCTTTGTAGCTTTGTATTTCTTTATCGGCAGTTTGGAGAACTTTGGCAATAGCGGTTTGCTCTTCGGTAGACGGTAAATTTAATTTTACATTGCTTATAATATTGTTATATAATCTTTGAATAGTACCTCCTTCGGAGTCATAACGAATTATCTTATATACATAAAATAAGTATTCGTTTATTACTTTTGAATTGTCATGACTTATCCAAACAATATTTGAATCCTGAAAATATGCAGGAATACCGTCGTAGACTACTGTTCTGCCTAATGTTCCAGCAGCAGAAATTAAAATATCACCCTTGCTTGGAAATGAAAATCTGGTTTTGTAATCGTTATAAAGCTCTTTTGAAATATATGCATCTGCTATTTTTCCGAATGTTCCAATTTTATAAAAAGGAATATCGCCTTTATGTTTAGTTTCATGATTGAAAACTCTTCTACACATTTTTATTTTCCCAATATTGCCTAACTTATATTCTTTCCAATCCCCACTAAATCCTTTCAAACGTTTTTTCCCAGTTAACAAATTTTGCATTAACCATTTCTTTCTTAATTGTAAATTGTCAATTATCAATTGTAAATTAGAAATGGCTTTATCCCAAGTGCTGAGAACTTCGGCTATGCGAATTTGTTCGGGGAGTGGTGGAATTGGAAGTTTTAGTTTTGATAATTCGCTTGAATAAATATGAACGACGGAATTTCCTTGTCCTAAAATTCTTTTTTGTTTTTTTGCAATATCTGTTTCCAAAGCATAAGATAAACATTCAGCAGAAAAACTCTCTTTTGTAGATAAAATAATTATATCACCACCAGCATAAGCTTTTTCACTACCCAAATATGCAACAGACTTTCCAATTTCTTCAACTGTTTCACCTGAACCAGCAAAAAGAATATCTCCATTTTTGATTTCTTGACTTTCGTTGGCTACATCATTTGAAATAAAAGATTTGAATTCTTTAATAATAAAATCGTGAGTGGTGTATATTTCTCCATAACGAATACAAGGAAAACCGTTTTCAATTACTTGTTCTTTTAAAATTCCTTTTCCTTTAGAAAAAGTACCAATTTCGCTTAATTCTTTCACTTCCCAATCGCTAGGAATTTTGCCAATTGGAGAGTTTTTATATGTGGTTTGGTTGTTATTCATTAAGATTTATATTTTTTTCTAATAGTTCGTTAATATCAAAATTTAGTTTAACTGCAATTATGTTTTTAGTTCCTCTAACTTTTCTAATTCTTACAGCTTCATTTGATAATGCTAATTGTTTATGAAGTTCTATTCCGTCTTTTATTAATCTATAAAGTTGCCAGTGGTCATAAGCAAAAGGTTCTCCGCTTTTAATTTCTTGTTTACCTTCACGCAAGTGATAAATTAATTTATCGGGTTTGGTTTTCTCAAATGGAAAATTCCACTTTCCATTTGAATGTATTGTATTTCTAAAATTATTTAGCAATTCTAATGAGTTTGCTAATTGAGAATATTTTTCTTTCATTTTTGTATAATATCCTTTTCCAGAAATGGTTTGTTCATATTCTTTTCTGCAATATTCAAATATACTCGACATTTTCACAATTCCATTAAATGTTATATATGAACGTTGATTTTCAAATAAATGTCCAAGCGTAACTTCAATACCAGATGCTCTCATATAACTATTTACATCATAAACATTTATCAAAGAATAGCAATCGTAAATCATACTCAATAAAGTTTGATGATAATACCCAAATTGTTCTAATCTAAAATCAATTAAATGTTCTTCAATATCAAGTTTTGCTTTTACTTCATTTTCGCATTCTGAATTAAATTCTAATAAACGAAACAGCAATGACAAACAGGTATTTATATGTCTATCTAATTTTAAATAGTACTTCCCTTTGTGAAAATCTTGTTTGCTTATGTATTTTATTGGTTTAGTCAATTAATATTATATTTAATTTGTACTTTTGTATCACAGCCTTGGAACTTCCTCTCCCGAATGTATATGTCGGTGATGAAGCCAGGTTTTTTTTGCTCCTTTGCCAAGTTCTATCATTTCGAGGATATCCTCGAAATGATTCAAAACCGCATTATTACTATTCTTACAAGCATCTTTTGCTTTTTCAATAACTGGCTTAAAATGTCTATATTCTGAATATTCTAAAACTTTAGACAAGTCTCTGGCTGACCAAAATTCATTTCCTTTTTCATCAACTTTTTTTATTTGCTCAAAAGCTGTTTGATTATGTTTTTGGAGCTTGTTATTCATATAGTTAATTTTAAATTCTTAGTTAAAACCATTTCGAGTATTTGCTCGAAATGGTCATTAGTAATTATATTGTTTTATTATAACATCTAATATGCACGATAACATTGAACATGATATCATGCAAAAGATGTGTTATTGTGTTGTAATTCATAAGTCTTTAACAGGATTTAAAGGATTATTAGGATTGACAAGATTTTTATTATATACTCTTTTAAAGTCGAGACTTGTTGCTCCAAAGTTTATGAGTAATCCATTTGCAATTCCATAAGCTTCAAGATAATTTATTGCCTGAGCTTTATGCATATCTTCCAGTTTTTCAACTGCTTTAATCTCAACCATTACAGTTCCTTCGACAAAAAAATCAACTCTGCGTGTGCCTATTGATTGTTCACGATAAAAAATTTCCATTTCCTGTTCCCTCACAAATTCCAAACCCTGAAAAGCAAATTCAATTGCTAATGCACGTTGATAAATTACCTCCTGAAAACCATTCCCAAGTGTACGATGAACTTGCATGGCACATCCGATAATTTTATGAGTTAAATCATTTATTTCCATTTTCTTAAATTAATCCTGTTTTCATTTAATCATTAAAATCGTGTTTAAGACATTAATTCTTTTAAATATTTATTCATTTCAGTTTGCACGGATTTTAATTCGTCTTCGAGTTTTTCAATTTCTCGTTGAACATCTGAAATATTCACTTCAGTTTCTTCCTCAAAAGTGTCAACATAACGAGGAATATTCAAATTGAAATCGTTTTCGCTAATTTCTTCAAAAGTGGCAACGTAACTATATTTTTCTTCAATTACTCCATCCTTTAATTTCCCTTCGTTAAATTGTCTATATGTTTCAACAATTTTATTGATGTGATTTTCATTCAGTTTATTTTGATTTTTTGCACTATCGTATTGTTGACTACTATCGATGAATAAAACGTTTTTATTTTTGTCTTTCGCTTTATTAAAGACCAAAATTGCAGCTGGAATTCCAGTTCCAAAGAAAAGATTTGCTGGCAATCCAATTACAGCTTCTAAAATATTTTCCTCAATAGTTTTTTGACGTATTTTGCCTTCACTACTTCCACGAAATAAAACTCCGTGTGGAACTACAACTCCAACTTTTCCTGTATCGTTTATAGTTTCAATCATGTGACTTATAAAAGCCCAATCTCCTTTGCTTTTTGGTGGAATTCCACGCCAAAAACGATTGTATCTATCGGTTTCAGGATCAAAATTAGTTCCTGATTTATTGTCTTCTTTATCGTCAACTTTGCCCCATTTATCTAGCGAAAAAGGTGGATTTGCTACAACTGTATCAAATTTCATTAATGCATCGCCTTCTTTCAATTTTGGATTTCTAATTGTATCTCCCCAACGAATTGTTGCACTATCGAAACCGTGCAAAAACATATTCATCACAGCCAAAGCCCAAGTGCTTCCGTTTGCTTCTTGTCCATAAAGTGAAAAATTATCGCTTCCAACTTCTTTTCCTGCTTTTATAAGCAATGAACCGGAACCGCAAGTTGGGTCGCATATTTTTGCTCCCGATTTTGATTTTGTAAGTTTTGCAAGTAAAGTTGAAACTTCACTTGGAGTGAAAAATTCTCCGGCTTTTTTTCCTGCATCACTAGCAAAATTGGAAATTAAAAATTCGTAAGCATCACCAATAATGTCGTTCTTTTCTAAATGAGAAGGAGAAAGATTGAGCTCACTAAAATCGAGAATTAAATTTTTAAGTCTATTGTTTTTATCTTTAGTATCACCCAAATTACTGCTGTTAAACGAAATATTTCTAAAAATACCACTTCCATCTTCACTACTTAGTTTTTCTCTATTGGCTTCTTCAAGATCGGAAAGTGCAATATCAATTAATTCTCCTAAATTAATTTCATTTCTACCTTCATACAAAAACTCAAAACTACTGTTAGACGGAACTATAAAACGCTCCATTTTCATTGCTCTTTCGGTTCGCTCTTCATCTCCTTTGTATTTTTCTAAATATTGAATTCGTTTTTCTTTATTAACATCGCTCACATATTTTAGGAAAAGCATTGTGAGTATATAATCTTTGTATTGAGATGGATCAATAACGCTTCTAAATGTATCGCATGCTTTCCATACAATTTGATTAATTTCTTTTTGAGTAATTTTATTTGCCATAACTAATTATTGATTGCTGAGATTAAACTATTCTGAATGTACTTATCTTTAATTTGTTCTAATTTTTTGTAGATATTTTGCTCTTTTTTTTGCAAAAAAGCAATTTTAATAATGAGGTTTTGTTTTTCAAATGAAGGAATTTTTAATTCAAGTTCCATCAAATCTACTTTTGATATTGAGGGCATTGAAGAACCTCTTGCTTTAGATTTTAGTATTTCTTGAGTTTTTGGATGGTTTAAGTACCAGCAAATAAAATCAGAAGCAATACTATTGTGAAATTCTTTTTTTATTTTTATTATTAGAAATGTAGAAGAAGCAACACATCGACCAATTTTATTGTCATATTTTACCGCAAAATTTTTTGTGCCCTTTGCTGCAAATAGAATATCTCCTTCAAGTAAAAGATGCTTTTCTATTTGAGGGTTTAATGATAAATCAGGAATGAAAGTGGAAATAAAAACTCCATTCTCGTCGAAGTGTTTTACTTGCAAATACATAATTTCGCCAAAACTTTCTGACTTTGTGTAAATTCCGGTTTGAATATTTGCAATTTGAGTTAAAGTTCTCATTATGATATTGTCTCTTGCTTTCAGGATAACAAAAATACTCAAATAATATTAGAATTCCAATTAAAAACAAATATATTCATCAGTAGATATTCTACAAATAAATTAAGTGTATGAAATATTTTATAAAGTGGATTAAATTTTTCGCCCACGATTCTTTTTTTTTCATCGTAAAAATATCATCTTCATCGTCTATATTTGATGCAGGAAGAGTTTGGAATACTGAAGAGACCGAAGGTCTCAAAATTCATAGTATGCAGCCCATTATCTATCAATTAAATTTGATTCAATATGAATCATTTGAATTATACAGCAAATAAAAAATCCTTTAAACGCTTAGTTTTAAAGGATTTTGAATGATTTGTGATTTAATCCAGTGGAGCTGCCGGGACTCGAACCCGGGTCCAAACAAGAAACCCAAAGGCTTTCTACATGTTTAGCCATTTCTTAATTTTCGTGAGCAGACCGGCAAGTGGCAACCAAACTGAACCTTATTCCCTTTATTTTCGCCAAACAATCAGGACTTTCATTCGACTATCTCTAACAAACTTGTGCCTCCTATTCCATTATCGTAGAGAATGACTCTGGAGAGACAACCCGTCTCAGCTCCTAGAGCCGAGAGAGCTTAATTTACTAAACTTCAATTAAGCAGCGAGTGCGTAGTTATTTTCGCCAATTATAGTTTTGTAATACAGTTTTACGAGTTATACTACAATGCTCGACATGCTTACATTTCGATTCATCTTGCTGTCAAAACCGTGTCAACCCCAAGATGTTACAAAGATACACAAATTAATTCAAACTCTAATTCAATTTTATACGATTCTTTTTTTCAAAAATAGTATCTTTGAGCCACTCCAAAAAGAATATGTAAGATGGAAAATATAATAAAATTTGGCGTATTAAAAGAAACCAAAAACCCTCCAGATAGAAGAGTTGCTGTAACTCCTGAACAATGTATTGAAATTCAAAATCGTTTTCCCAATGTTGAAATTTTCATTCAACGAAGCGAGTTAAGGTGTTTTAAAGATCATGAGTACGAAAATTTAGGTCTGAAACTCGTTGATTCACTTGAACATTGCGATGTATTAATAGGAGTTAAAGAAGTTAGTATTCCAACTCTTATTGAAGGGAAAACTTATATTTTCTTTTCACATACCGCAAAAAAACAATCGTATAATCGGAAACTTTTGCAAGAGATTCTTACAAAAAAAATCACCCTTCTCGATTACGAATATTTTACCGATATTAATAAAAATCGCTTAGTTGCTTTCGGGAAATGGGCTGGAATAGTCGGTTCATACAATGCTCTTATCGCATATGGTAAACGGAACAAATTATTTGAATTAAAACGGGCTAAAGATTGTTTCGATTTTAACGAATTAAAACAACATGTAACTGAAATTAATTTACCTGCAATTAAAATTTTAATCTCAGGTGGTGGTCGAGTTGCAAAAGGAGCAATGGAAACATTGTCGTTGTTAAATCTTAAAAAGGTGTCTCCCTCAGATTTTTTAACAAAAACATTTAATGAACCTGTTATTTGCCAAATTGATGCCGACGTATATACCAAACGTAAAGATGGTTCAGCTTTTGACTTTCAACATTTTTTCAAAAACCCAAGGATGTACGAAAGTTCATTCAAGCCTTACACAAAAGTTGCTGACATATATATAGCTGCACATTTTTGGGATAATAATTCTCCTGCATTTATAACAAAACAAGATTATATAGAGACTGATTTTAATATTAAGATAATTGCCGATGTTAGTTGCGACATAATCGACCCAATTGCATCAACTCTTCGCCCATCGACTATTGCCGAGCCTTTTTATGGGTACAATTCTGCAACTGGCAGTGAAGGTGATGCTTGGGATGATAATAACATTACCGTAATGTCTATCGACAATCTTCCGGGCGAATTGCCAAGAAACGCTTCGGTTGAATTTGGAACAGGCTTAATCGAAAAAGTTTATCCTTCGTTATTTGGCGAAGATACAAATGGAATTATCGAACGTGCAACCATTGCCAAAAATGGTAAATTAGGGAATCATTTTGTGTATTTGCAGAATTTTGTTGACGAAAAGGAGTATAAATAAATTGTTGAGGAGGGTACATTTTTACATTTCTTCAACCATTTGTTTTTGATTTGACATTTTAGTAATTAGCACCTTAACAAATTATCATATTTCTTTTGCCTTATTTCAATGGTTTCTTTTTTATCATTCCTCCTTTTGCATCTTTAACATTTTGCATAATTACAAAAGCTTTCGGATCGATTTTATCTATTTCGGTTTGAAGTTTTGCTAATTCTAAACGAGTGATTAAAGTATAAACAATATCAATTGATTTTAATTCAGATTCTAATTTTGTATATCCTCGTTTACCTATATAGATTGTACAACCTCGACCTAATTTTTCGATAATAGCAACTCGAATTTCTTCGCTTTTATCAGAAATAATACTTACTCCAATGTATTCTTCAATACCATAAACAATAAAATCAACAGTTTTTGATGCAGATAAATATGTTAATATTGCATAAAGAGCAGTTTCAAAAGAAAAAACGTACGCAGCAATAGAAAAAATAAATAAATTAAAAATTAAAATAACGTCTCCAATTGTAAGTGAAGTTTTGCGACTGATAAACACAGCTAATACTTCCGTTCCATCTATTACAGATCCGCCTCTGATAGCCAGTCCAATACCCAAGCCAAGAAAGAACCCACCAAAAATTGCAATTAATAATTTATCTTCGGTAATGACAGGGGCGGGAATAAAATGCACAACGGCGGCTAGTAAAATAATCCCAAATGCACTTCTAATAGCAAATTGTTTACTAATTGTAGAATATCCTAGAATTAAAAAAGGCAGGTTAATTAATATTAAGAAAATGGAAAGTGAAAAATTTGAGAGTTCCGAAAAAATCATTGAAATCCCAGTAACGCCTCCATCAATAAAATTGTTTGGTAGTAGAAATCCCTTCAATCCAAATCCTGCTGCCATAACTCCTAAAATAATCAGAAAAATATCTTTGAAAAAATGAGAAATCTCGACATTTATCTTTCTAAACTCTTTATGAAATTGAAAATTGTGAGTGTTTTTATTTTTAATTTGTCGTCTAACAGTTTCATTAATAATTATTTGAAATAGAGGATTCATGCTTGCAATTTTCCATTAATAATTTTCTACCATCTATAATAAATTCCTATTAAACCAATGATTAAGGCTATGATTATTTTAATAAATTTCATAATCACGAAGCTTTTTTTAGCATCTGCCATCAAAGGAAGACCTCCATGACCTTCTTGCACAATGGTGTTTGCCAATAAAATACTAAAGGGAATACTTCCACTTGCAAACAATGTTATGAATAAAATATGTGGCCCTGAAATAGGAATTATTCCAACTAAAAGAGCTAGCAAAAGCATAAAATAGGTGTTTTCTTGAACCCAACTTTCGATGTTCCAATAGTTCATTATTAGTGTTATTAACGACAAGGAAATTAATGTCCAAAGGAAAATTTTTAGGAAATGTTTTTTAAGAATATGCCCCCATAAATGTTCTACAAGAAAATGCTCGGGAACAGTTATGACTATTGCAATGGAAAAAATACTGGCTATTACAAAAAATAAATTTTCCCAAATAGCTTCGCTATGCTCACCATGCTCATGCCCGTGTCCTCCAAAAAGCTGAAATAATACAATCATTACCAAAACTGTTATCAAAAGGGCTCGATGAAAACTAATGTTTTTAAGTTGTGCAATAACCGATTTACGATTAAAACATAAGCAATCGTCGTGTTCGTGATGATGAAAATGAGTTTCGTTGGCTGTAAATGCAAATTTATTTTTAAAAAATAGTTGAAAAAAACCACCAACTGCAAAAGCAATTATTAATAATATACCTCCGAGTTTAAAAGTTGTTGTAGGAATCATGGTCAGCATAACAAATGCTTCGTCGCCCATTGTAGCAATTGATCCGGAAAGCAAAGCTGGGAATTTTATAATGTTGTGAGTAAATAGCGAAACAATCGTAAATATACCAACACAACCAGGAATTATTCCAATCGTATTTGCAATTCCAATTTGTACAAATCCAGATTTTTTTATTGGTTGACTCCATTTCCCTTTTGAGCGAACATTAATGTACTCCAAAATCAGCATCATGTAGAGCACAAAGCCCGATATCATTATAGTTTGTTGTACTATCGAATGTATGGATTCAAATATTTCGTGCATAATTATTTAAAATGATTTTAAATAACAAAGGTAAAATTTTTATATTTAATCTAGCAAATTTTAGATAGTTTCTGAATCAATTCAGTATAAATAAAAAATTGTTCAGTACAAGTTTGTACTACAAATTTTTACGAAAAAATTCTGAACAAACAATTCCCATTGCCATTGAAACATTAAGTGATTCGGTTTTGTTAAATAGTGCCGACGGAATGCTAATTTTATTGCTTATATATTTTTGTAATTCAGATGAAATCCCTTTCGATTCGTTTCCAAACAGTACAATACCTTTGTCTGTAAGATTATGATTATAAATACTTTCTCCATTAAGTAATGTGCCATATATTTTCAGTCCAAATTCTAACGATTGTTTTAAAAAAGTATCCAGTTCGGTATAAAAAACATTTACTCTAGAAATTGCTCCCATGGTGGCTTGAACAACTTTAGGGTTGTACACATTGACTGAGTTGTTAGAACAAATTATATTTTTAATTCCAAACCAATCAGCTGTTCGTATAATAGTTCCCAAGTTCCCTGGGTCTTGAATGTCTTCGAATGCAATTGAAAATTGATTAGTAATATCATTCATTTTTAGCTCTTGTGCGGGCAACTTAACAATTGCTAGTACTTGATTAGGTGTTTTTAAATTACTAATTGATTTTAATTCAGATTCGTTAACTGTGATTTTTTCAATTACATTATCAATATTATTTGCATTAAAAAAATCTTCATGTGCAAAAATCGAAACGAGTTCAAAGTTTGAATCTATAAGCTCAGAGACTATTTTTACTCCTTCGGCAACAAATAGTTTTTCCTCATCCCGGTTTTTTTTCAGCGACAAAGAATTAATAAGTTTTATTTTGTTTTTGCTAAGCATTGAATAAAGCATGATTGATATTAAAATTTACTCACTATATTTGTTTCCAATAGCATTAAAAGGTAAAATTTGAAACTTTATTCAACAAAAATAACATTTTTATTTGCAGTTTTACTTATTGTAGCTTCGATTCTGTTTAATTCGTGTAAATCGACTAAACATGTTCCCGATGGAAGCTATTTATTGACTAATTATGCAATTCAGTGTGATGATAAATCAATAAATAAAGAAGAGTTAGAGATTTACGTTAAGCAACATCCCAATCGAAAAATATTACAAGTATTGCGATTTCATCTTGGAATTTACAATATTGCAAATAGCGGGAAAGAGCGAAAATGGAAAACAAAAATAGGAAGTGTTATAGGTGAAGAACCAGTTATATATGACGAGTTTTTAACCCAGAAAACGGTCAAACAACTAGGGATTTATGTCGATAGAAAAGGATTTTACAATGCAGTTGTTAAAGATTCAATTCATTACAAAAAGAAAAAAGCAACTGTTTTTTATCAAATCAAAGCAAATGAGCCTTACCGAATTCGTAATGTATCGTATCAATTCGATGACGATTTAATAAAACCACTAATTTTTCTTGACTCAGTTAATTCGTTGATTAAAAACGGAAAAATACTAGATGTAGATATGCTCCAAGACGAAAGAGTTCGAGTAACATCTGTAATGAAAAACAAGGGCTATTTCTCTTTTACAAAAGAATATGTATATTTTAAAATCGATAGTTCTTTTAAATCGAATCAAGTTGATATTGTAATAGGATTCAAAAAAGATGTTAGAACCAATGAGAATAACGAACTTATTGAAAGGCAACATAATCTTTATATAATCAAAAATATTTATGTTTATACCAATTTTGACCCAAAAGAAGCATTGCAACTTAAAGATGGCTATTATTCAAGTGCCGACACAACATTTTATAATCAAATATTTTTTCTAAATAACTCTTTCGTGAGAGTTCGCCCCAAAATTATTTCCGAATCAATATATATCAGTCCTGACGACTTGTATAATCAAACCGATGTTGATAGAACCTATAAGTCGCTACTTTCGCTTGGGCAATACAAATTAGTAAACATTAAGTTTTCGGAAGATGCTGATAATACTTTGAATTGTATTATACAACTTTCACCTTTTACCATGCAGTCATACACTGCAGAAATTGAAGGCACAAATGCTTCAGGAAATTCAGGTGTTGCCGGAAATATTTTGTATCAACACAAAAGCTTACTTCAAGGAGGTGAAATATTTGATTTAAAATTTAAAGGAGCCCTTGAAGCTCAGAGTGCTACTGAAAATGAAGTTGATGGTGTTATTCAAGAAAATTTAGCATTTAATACAATAGAACTTGGAGCTGAAGGTAAAATTTATATTCCTAAATTTTTATTGCCGATTCGTTCAATCGAGTTTGTTAAAAAATATCGACCAAAAACCTCATTGTCAGGCTTGTATAATTATCAAAAACGTCCCGATTATACTCGCGACCTAGTGAACATGACTTTTGGTTATTCTTGGCAAAGTGCAAATTTTTATAAACATTTTGTCAATCCGTTGGAATTAAACTTTGTGAGTATTACTGAAAATAGTTTAGATTTTTTAAATGCAATTCAAGACCCATTTTTGAAAGCGAGTTATACTGACCATATGATTTCGGCAACAAGTTATAGTTTAATATACAATAATCAAAGCGAAAAAGGGAAAGAAGATTTTTTCTTTATTCGTTTAAATGCGGAGTCGGCAGGAAGTATTTTAACTACTGCACATAATATACTACAATCGACAAAAACAGATGGAAGTTATACAATTTTCGATTCAAAATTTGCACAATATGTAAAATCGGATATTGATTTTCGTTTTTATAAATTTATAAATAAATCGAGCAATATTGTTTATCGTTTTTTTGGAGGAATAGCTTATCCTTACGGAAATTCGGAGGTAATGCCTTTTGAGAAAAAATATTTTGCAGGAGGAGCCAACAGCATTAGGGGATGGCAGGTTAGAACCTTAGGCCCTGGTTCGTATGCTGACAATAATGTTCCAATTCAACTAGGTGACATAAAACTTGAAGGAAATATTGAATACCGGTTTAAAATGTTTTGGCTTATCGAAGGTGCTTTTTTCGTAGATGCAGGAAATATTTGGGCAATAAATACAAAAGATACACGTGAAGGAGCCGTTTTTCAGATTAACGATTTTTATAAGCAATTTGCCATCGGAACTGGATTTGGAACTCGCTTCGATTTTTCATTTTTTGTTTTTCGACTTGATTTTGGCATGAAAATTCGCGAACCTGAATTTGTTTCCGGGAAAAGATGGTTGCCTGCAAATCATACATATACAAAAAACGATTTCACTATTAATTTAGGTATCGGATACCCATTCTAAATTTGATAAATCGAATTTTTATAAAAGCGGTTTTCTTTCATAAAAATCTTACTTTTGTTGGTAAATTATAAAAATTCAACAACTTTGAACATGAGAAGAACGGCGATTACTACTTTAATAATTTTCATTTCTTTTTTAAGTTTTCCGCAAAATATTTCAAGAATAAATATTGAAAAACACATTTCAATATTATCGTCGGATTTAATGGAGGGGAGAAAGCCCGGTTCAAATGGCGATGTGCTTTCGGCAAATTATATTGCTGAACAATTTAAAAGTGTTGGGCTTCGGTTGAATGAAAATACAGGTTTGCAAGAATTTGAAATTGTTGCGAATGTTGAACTTGGAACAAATAATTTATTTTTGATTAACGATTCTACATCAAAAATTTTATCCGATTATGTACCCTTATCTTTTTCAGGTCGAGAAAGGTTGGAGGCTGAAGTTGTATTTGTGGGATATGGTTTTGATTTTAAAACTGAAAAAATAGAGTGGAACGATTATCAAAATGTGGATGTACGAGGAAAATGGGTAATTGTGTTACTCGGACATCCCGAAATCGACAGCTCTTTCAGCGTTTTTAGCGAGTACGCCGATGAACGTTCAAAAGTTATTTTAGCCAAAGACAAAGGAGCAGGAGGCGTTATTTTTGTTTCAGGAAAAAAACTTAATGAAAAAGACGAACTAATGGAACTTTTTTATGATAAAAGTTCTTCAGGAGTCGATGTGCCGGTTATAAATATTACACGAAAACTTGCTAACAAAATTTTATCCCCAGCTAAAACAATCGAAGAATTAGAGTCTAATCTTAATTTGAATCGAAAACCAGAATCGTTCGCTATTAACAAAACAGTTAAAGGAATAACCGATATTATTCAAACTAAAATTAAAACCAATAACATTATTGGAATTCTTGAAGGAACCGAACCAATTTTAAAAAACGAATATATTGTTATTGGTGCACATTACGACCATCTTGGAATGGGAGGAAAGGGTAGTGGCTCACGAATGCCCGATACAAGTGCGGTTCATAATGGAGCCGACGACAATGCGTCGGGAGTTGCGTTGATGATTGAGTTGGCTCGTGAGTTTTCAAAATTGAAAAACCAAAAGCGTAGTATAATTTTTATTGCTTTTGGAGCAGAAGAAATGGGTTTGCTTGGCTCGAAATATTTTATCGAAAAACCGATTGTTGAACGTAACAAAATTAAAGCAATGTTTAATTTCGACATGGTTGGTCGATTGCGAAATAAATCGTTATCGCTTGGCGGAGTTGGCACGGCAAAGGAAATTGAAAATATCCTTTTTAAATATTCAGATACAACAAAACTTGTATTATCGACCTCACCCGAAGGATTTGGTCCATCTGATCATGCAAATTTTTATTCGAATAATATTCCTGTTTTCTTTGTTTCTACGGGAGCACATGCCGATTATCACATGCCTTTCGATGATAAAGAATATTTGAATATGGAAGGAATTAAAATTGTTGGAGAATATTTTTATCCGATTATTTCAGAAATCCTTGACTTGGATACAAATCTTACATTTCAAGAATCAGGACAAAAAGCAGCTTCAAAACATGGTGGGAAATTAAAAGTTACACTCGGAATTGTTCCAAATTTTTCGAATCAAGATGGTAATGGACTTGGGGTTGATGGTGTGACTAAGGGAGGTTCTGCCGAACATGGAGGAATAAAAAAAGGAGACATCATAACTGCATTAAACGGAAATACAGTCAAAAATATATACGATTATATGTTCCGACTCAAAAAACTTGAGCTTGGGCAAACCATTACGGTTGATATAAATAGAAGCGGAGAGAAAATTATTTTACTCATTCAATTGTAGGAGTAGACAGAAATTTAATAAAGCAATTTGTTGGGTAAGTGTTTAGTAATGACAGATTAAAAAAAATAAAATGAAAAAAACGTGGATATTTTGGGTAATTGCAATTTTTATAACGCTTGCAGCTGCTTATTATCAGCGAATTACGGGACCTACATATCCAATTAAAGCAACAGTAATATTTAATAATCAAGAGTATTCGTTTAAACTTTTACGAAGTCATGGTGGAGAAAGCGATTGCGAAATTTTAATCCCAATTGAAGAGAATGGTTTTGAAGCAAATATTGTGTATAAAAAATATCCTTCGAATGATGAATGGCAACGAATTGCATTTGCTAAAGGAAAAAATGGGTATGTTGCTTTATTGCCTAATCAGCCACCTGCTGGAAAGTTGATGTATTTTGTTGAGGTAAATCAAGCAAATGCAAAATTGAAAATTCCAACCGATAAGGAAGCGATTATTCGATTTAAAGGTGATGTGCCTACTTTTGTACTTGCTCCACATGTGTTTTTCATGTTTTTGGCTATGCTTATATCAAATCTTGCAGCTATACTCGCATTTGTAAGACATCAACGATTTCGCTTTTATGCTTTTCTAACATTTTTCTTATTACTTATTGGCGGAATGATTTTAGGTCCGGTGGTTCAAAAATATGCATTTGGCGAATTTTGGACAGGCATTCCATTCGGTTGGGATTTAACTGATAATAAAACTCTTTTCGCTTTCATGGCTTGGCTCATCGCAATCATGCTAAATTGGAAAAAAGAAAGACCTTGGGCAATAATTGTAGCTGCAATTGTTTTGCTACTAATATACTCAATCCCACATAGTACAATGGGTTCGGAGTTAAATCATGCAACTGGAAAGATAACAACAGGATAATAAAAAAGCGGACATTGTCCGCTTTTAATTTTTATAAATTATCGGGGTTTACCTTTGGAAATGAATGTTCAAACTGAACTTTTTTAGGATTCCAAATCATGTACGATAAAAAATCACGATATGTTTCGTTAAAATGCAAGGTTTTGGTATCGTAATATTCAGTAGGAAGAGGTTTATTTCCGATACTTCCCATGTCAATACAGTCGGTATTATATTCTTCTAATTCCTGATAATTAGCAATTTTAGTTAAAACAGGCATTTTTCCATAATCCTCGCGTAAAAGCAAATCGGTTACTTTATCAGCAAGAATCGACGATAATCGTCTGTCATACTGCATGCAATCTCCCGAACGAGCATAGTACCCAATGCTTTGACCTCTTGTTAATATTCCTGTTTTACGCTCAATTTCTGATGCTAATACTCCTGCAATTCCTCCAAAACGAGGATGTCCATATTCATCAACTTCTGAACTTGCATATACTAGTTCTGTTTTACCAGATTTGTCGTTGTACCAGCGAGTTCCTTCAGAAGCGGCAATGATTAAGAATTTTTTTTCTGATTTATGATACAATTCATTAATTCTGTCAAAAAATTGTTCTTTTCGTTCCTTTGTTATTTCATACTCAGGGATGAGCGAAATTTCAGCACCACCATACATTGCTGCACCAGTAAGCCAACCTGCATCACGTCCCATTGTTTCTAATACAACAATTCTTGAATGCGATTCGGCTGTTGTGCAAATTCTTGACGAATATTCAGCAACACTCAGGGCAGAAGTTGGAAATCCAGGACATAACACCGCTTCGATTTCTTGTTTGCCATAATGATGTATGGTTCGTGTTCTTAAATCGTTATCAATTGTCTTTGGAAAACCGATTACCGGAATTCGTTCTTCTTCGTAAAGACGTTTAGCAGCACCATTTGTATCGTCTCCTCCAATGGTAACTAAAACATCAATTTTATATCTTTTTAGATTTTCCAATATTTGTGGAACTCTGTTTACATTGTTTTTCTTTGTAGGGAAAGGGTTTGTGCGACTTGAGCGTAAAGCTGTTCCTCCATATACTCCATTATATGGTTGATTGGTTAAGTCAACAATATCGCCATTACCGGTTAAACCTTTCCACCCACTTTTGATTCCGTAAACTTTATAACCTAAAACAGCAGCACGATTACGAATAGCTTCGATACTTGAATTCAACGCAGGAGTATCGCCTCCGCCAGTTAAAATAGCGAGGGTTTTTCCTGCAAATATTTTATTTTTTTTCATAAAGAATTTATATTAATGATAAGTTCTAAAAACTCAATTTTAAATAGAAATTTCAATACATAAATGTACAAATTTTTTCTAAAAACAAAGGGGAATTTATTTTTTTCAAATTATTAGCTTGCAAATTAATTCATATCTTTGCGGAGTTGCAATAATTTGCACGTTATTATTTGCTTAGCTTTCATATAAATATAAAAAAATTGCAGACTGAAAACCTTACATTAATTTCAAAAAAATACACCGAATTATCGGCGTTCAAAAAAATTGTTGCTTCTTTTGAGTTATCAAAACAAACAAACAAAATTTATGTAACAGGTCTACTGGGTTCGTCCACAGCAATTTTATTATCAGAGATTTACAAAAAGTTAAACAAAACCCTTGTCATTGTAATTTCTGATTTTGAAGAGGCTGCTTATTTTTATAGCGATATGTCGAATTTATTGCCAGCCGAAGAAGTGTTGATGTATCCGTCTTCGTACAAACGGACTTTTATTTATGGGAATATTGATAATTCTAGTGTGCTGGTTCGCTCTGAAGTGCTGAGCAAATTACTCGACGAAACTAAAAAATATTTTATTGTTACCCATGCTGAAGCCATACAGGAGAAGGTTGTTGTTAAAAATGTTTTTGAATCGAATATTTTAAATTTATCGAAAGGCGAATCGACCTCAGTTGGTTTTATTATCGATTTGCTTAACGAATATGGTTTTGAACGAACCGATTTTGTTTATGAGCCTGGACAGTATTCGAATAGGGGTAGTATTATTGATGTTTTTTCGTTTTCAAACGAATTTCCATATCGTATTGACTTTTTTGGTGACGATGTTGATTCGATTCGAACCTTTAATCCCGAAACACAAATTTCGATTAAGCAACACGATAAAATCAGCATTATTCCCGATATTAAAACGAAACTAAATACCGAAGTTCACGAATCGTTTTTTAAATATCTGCCATCTGACTCTCTTGTAATTGCAAAGGATATAAATTATACAATCGAAAAAATCAACTATTTGATTGATACAGCAAGGAAGAAAGAAATTGAACTTGAAGAAGAAATTAATTTTTCGCATATCGAAACAGATAAAGATATTCTCGAAAATTTACAGAATTTTCAACTCATTGAATTAGGCAATAAAAAATTTTTCAACGAATCGCTTGAGATTTCCTTTGATACTACATTGCAGCCAGCTTTTAAAAAGAACTTCGATTTGTTATCCGAAAATTTATTTGCAAATCAAACTGCTGGATACAAAAATTGTATTGTTTCAGAAAGCCCAAATCAATTTGAACGATTACGTTCTATATTTTCAAGCATCAATTCAGAAGTCAAATTTATTCCTGTTTTGTCGAATATACATCAAGGATTTATTGATCATGATTTAAAAATTTGCTGTTTTACCGATCATGAAATATTTGAGCGATATCATAAATATAAAACCCGAACGAGTTTTTCCAAAAAAGATTCGCTGAGCATAAAAGAACTTACCGATTTACATCAGGGCGATTATGTGGTACATATCGATCACGGAATTGGAATTTTTGGAGGTCTCCAAAAAATAAGTTTACAAGGAAAAGAACAAGAAGCTATTCGCTTGGTTTATAAAGATAATGATATTTTATTCGTTAGCATTCACTCCTTGCATCGAATTTCAAAATTCAAAGGAAAAGATAGCGATGAACCTACAATACACAAATTGGGTTCGGGGGCATGGCAAAAACTGAAACAAAATGCGAAGAAGAAGATTAAAGATATTGCTAAAGATTTAATTGTTCTGTACGCTCAACGAAAGCAAAAAGAAGGTTTTCAGTTCAGCCCCGACACTTATATGCAGGAGGAATTAGAGGCCTCGTTTATTTACGAAGATACTCCCGATCAAATTAAATCGACTGCCGCTGTGAAATTAGATATGGAGTCGGCAATTCCTATGGATAGGCTTGTATGCGGAGATGTGGGTTTCGGAAAAACAGAAATAGCTATACGTGCAGCATTTAAGGCAGTTGCTGACAATAAGCAAGTTGCTATATTAGTTCCAACTACGATTCTTGCACTTCAACATTACAATACTTTTGCCGACAGATTGCGACAATTTCCATGCAAGGTCGATTATATAAGTCGATTTAAAAAAGCATCGGAGCAGAAAGAAGTGTTGAAAAATGTGAAAGAAGGCAAGATTGACATTTTAATTGGGACACACCGAATTTTAGGCAAAGATTTAGAATTCAAAGATTTAGGGCTTTTTATTATTGATGAGGAACAAAAATTCGGAGTAGCTGCAAAAGAAAAACTACGACAAATCAAGGTTGATGTTGATACCTTGACTCTTACCGCAACACCCATTCCCAGAACACTGCAATTTTCGTTAATGGGAGCAAGAGATTTATCGGTAATTAATACACCTCCTCCAAATCGACATCCAATTGTTACTGAATTACATACATTTAACGAGGAAATTATTAAAGAAGCGATTCAGTTTGAAGTAAATAGAGGGGGACAAGTATTCTTTATAAACAATCGTGTTCAAAATATTGAAGATATTGCAATGCTGGTTCGAAAGCTTTGTCCTACGTTGAGAGTAATTATTGCTCATGGTCAAATGGATGGCGATAAGCTCGAAAAAGTTATGCTTGATTTTATCGATGGAGCATTCGACGTTTTAGTAGCAACTTCTATCATAGAATCAGGTCTTGATATTCCGAATGCAAATACAATTATTATAAATAATGCTCATCATTTTGGGTTAAGCGATTTACACCAACTTCGTGGTAGAGTTGGGCGTTCAAATAAAAAGGCATTTTGTTATTTATTGGCTCCACCTACTAATATAATTTCGACCGAAGCAAAGCGTCGACTTCGTGCGATTGAAGAATATTCAGATTTGGGAAGTGGATTTAATATTGCGTTGCAAGATTTAGATATTCGCGGAGCTGGAAATTTATTGGGCGGCGAACAAAGTGGTTTTATTGCCGATATAGGAATTGAAACGTATCAACGAATTCTTGATGAAGCAATTCAAGAATTAAAAGACAATGAATTTAGAGGGGTATTTGAAGCAGAAGAAACAGAGAAATCTAAAGACGATAAAGTTTATGTGAAAGAATGTAATATTGAAACAGACTTTGAGATTTTGTTACCCGATGAATATATTTCAAATATATCGGAGCGAATAAATCTTTATCGTGAACTTGATAATATCAAAGATGAAGTAGAACTTCAACGATTTGAACAAAATATGACTGATCGATTCGGGGAGCTGCCAAAGCAAGCTATAGATTTATTGAATGTGGTAAGGCTTCGATGGCTTGCACTAAAAATTGGATTTGAGAAATTAGTAATTAAAAATGAGCAAATGGTGGCTTATTTTATCTCAAACCAAGAGTCGACATACTATCAATCTCCAACTTTTTCAGGAGTGTTGAATTATTTGCAAAAAAATCAGCACAAGTGTAAAATGAAAGAAACCAAAGAAAAACTAATGTTTTTATTTTCAGATGTTAAGAACATAGACATTGCTAATAGAAAAATAGCTGAAATAGTAAAGTTTATTTTCGAGGGTGTTCGTTAGATTTCCAATATGCACTATCATCCATTTTTGTTATTTATGTCAAAGGACATTCAACTTAATTAATGTCCTTTGACTTTTATGTTAGAATTTGAACCCGAAAGTTGCTATAATTTTATGTTTTAAGTTCGTGATTGATGCAGGATCATTTGTTATTACCGACGGGTCGTACATAAAGTAGTTTGTCTTCGATTTTGTTAAAACATAAGCTAAGTCAAAGAAAAATACTTCGTCCTTAATTCCGAATCCTCCGCTGAATGAACTGTATGTAACTTTGTTATTGGTTGAGTTTTTATTATATGGATTTCCATATAAAGCATAACCACCTCTAAAACTGTAAGGTCCAAATCTGTATTCGGCTCCAGCTCTTATGTTGCTTACGGCAACTAAATTATCTTGAACATCCATGTTTTCATCAAAGAATGAGTAATCGTCGCTTCGTAGTCTAGCCGTTGTATAATCAACAAATTCGTAATCAAAACTAATTAATCCTGATTGTTTTATAACAAAAGCCATGCTTCCAATAGCTTTCAATGGAGTTGATAACTCATAATCAAATGATCCCTTTGGTGAATTAACTTCATATTCGGCACCAAAGTCGTAAAGGGCAGTAATATTACTTTCGTATTCGTCTTTTAAATTATAAAACGTAGGTGTGTGCACAGCAATGCCCACTCTTATCCAGTCAATAGGTCTAAAAATAGTTCCTATTTTCAAATTGAATCCGGCTCCGGTTGTTAAAAGGTGTTGATTGTAAGTCATTGAAGCAAAGCTATCAATATCATAGTTCAAATCTTCTTCTGAATATATTGAATTTTCCTCATAATTAACACTTTGTATTCCCAAAGTTGCTCCTACGTATATTTTATGGCTAAAGTTTGCACCCAACGAAAATGCAAGTTCGTTAATTCCTCCTTCTGTTTTGATAATTTTTCGTTGTGTTTCGCCATACTTATTCAATACCGATTCGTATGTGTTTGTTAGACTATCAACGGGATTAATTAAATATGCATCCCAAGCAAGACCTTCATTAAAGTAGCTGAACGTTGTACTATTTTTCCCTTTTGCTAATCTTGCAAAATAATCAGTTATTGAGTTTGATGTATTTTCCCCTTCAATAAGAATATTTTGATTGAAATCGTTCAATTTATTGTATACAACTCCAACATTTGTACTAACCCAGCCCTCGTCTCTATCAGATGTAAAAGCCCCAATCAAACCAACATTGTTAAAATTTAGATTGTATTTAAAGTCCGAATAAGCATTTTCTAAATAGCTGGCATTATTCAACGAATAATTTATGGTAGGGGAGAACACAAATTCTGATTTTCGATAAACTCCTATTCCTGCTGGATTGTAGCTCAAACTTATCATATCGCCACCCAAGGCGCCAAAAGCCCCTGCCATACTTACTGAACGAGCTGTTCCTCCAATAAAATTTTGAGAATATCTGAGTGCGTCTGTTGCATTTTGTCCAAAACTGTATGCGATGATTCCTAAGGAAATTCCGATTGTATATATTAATTTTTTCATGACTTTATGTTTTAAGTATTACTATCTGTGTCCTCTTGATGACGAAGAAGAAGATGATGACCCTGAACGAGACGAAGAACTCCCTGAACTGTTAGAACTACCGCTTGACGAACTTCTTGAGCTACTTCCACTATATGACGAGCGACTTGAAGAACTGCTAGAACTTGGGCGACTGTATGAACTATGCGAGTTTGAAGAACTAGATGAACTTGGTCGAGAATAGCTAGATGAATGCGATGAAGATGATTCAGAAGGACCTGAATAACTTGATCGTGATGAACTTGGTTTTGAATAAGAAACCTTACTTGAAGCTGAATTTCCTGGTTTTGAATATTCGGAATTTGCTGAACTAGATGGTTTTGAATAATTATTAGTTGCAGTTGTTGGTTTTGTTGTGTAAGCTTGAGGTTTAGTATATGAGCTAGACGGTTTTGATGATGGTTTATTGTATGATGATGGTCTGCTCGAATTTACCGAAGAATTTGAGGAATATGATTGAGGCTTAGATGTATAGCTTGTTGGTTTAGACGATGGTTTAGTAGTCGAATTCGACGGCTTTACATTGCTATCTTGCGGTTTTAAGCTAGAAGCTGGTTTTACATCATAATTCTGAGGTTGAGCAGAATTAGTGTTCGATGGTTTAGTAGTGTAACTTTGTGGTTTCACGCTTGTGTTAGTTGATGGTTTTTCGTTAATAGTGCTATTATTGTTAGTTGGCTTGCTCGAAATGCTTGAACTAGGTTTTTCTGCTGGAGATGAAGCCGAAGGTTTTGATGTGTATGACTCTGGTTTTGAAGCAGGTTTTACACTTTCAGAACTACCATTGGAAGTAACTGGTTTCTCACTTAACGAGCTGGCAGGTTTAGTATTTATTGAACTAGCTGGTTTTGATGAACCTGGGTCTTTAGCCAAACTTGAGGTTGAATTAGTAGGTTTTATACTTGATGCAGGGTCTTTGTCAATAGTACTTATAGTTGAAGTCGGTTTTGTCGATGAAGTAACAGAAGGCTTCACTGCATCGTAACTTCCTGATGAGGAACTGTTAATAGGAACTGCACCTAATGAATTACCAGGCTTTTTCCCAGTTGTCCATAAATCAGAACTAGTTACTCCTGAAGAGTTTACAGCTCCCGATTCGTTTTCGTAGTTAGAAACAAAAGATGAATAAGTTCCACTTGCACCGTCTGAAGAACCTCCTTCGCGGTGTCCACTGTAATATACAGTTTCGTCGTAACTATTATAGTAGTAAGAATCGTTGTTCCAATTTGCATCGTTGTATCCATCTACGTAACCGTTCCAATATCCGTTGTCGTAACCATTCCAATATCCATGATGATATGAATCATGATGTCCGTACCAACTTGAATAGTAAGGGTGGTAATATGAAGAATAACCATAGTAATAAGGACTGTAATAATACGAATAATAGCTAGGGCGATAATATGAGTAAGAAGGCCACCACCAATTGTATCCTAAGTATATACTTACGCCCCAATAAGCTGGTTCGTAGTTGTACCAATAAGTATTAGTATAGTATGAGTCATAATAACCACAACCTATATAGGAATTGTGAAATCTTCTGATTCGAGACGAATACGAATAATCGTAATAATCATCACTATCATAATAATTATTAGTTACATAAGTAGTTCCAGCCTCATCAGTGTATGATTCTGAAGTTGAATAGTTGTAACTTTTTTCCCCTACTGAATCAACTTCATCATATGTGTAAGCTTGTTCCGGAGCGGCTTCTTCGTAAGTATATTCTTGAGTAGGAGCTGTATTTTCAACAACTTCGGTGTTTGCAGGAGGTGTTTGTGTTTCCACTCTATTTTTAGGAGTGTAGTAAACGTCATCTGCACCTGAACTTACGTAATAAGTTGTAGTGCAGCTACTCGCCATGAGTATTATTGCGGCTAAAAGTGTCAAGTTTGTTTTCATTTGTTTGTCCTCCTATTCGTTTTTATTATAAAAATATAAAATATTTTGTGTTTTTTTGTATTAAATTTATTTTGATTGAGGAAAAGCAAATACTATACCAAAAAAATATTATGAGTAAAGTTTTAATAAGTAGAAGTGAAAATTATTCGCAATGGTACAATGATTTGGTCATTAAAGCGGATTTAGCTGAAAATTCAGATGTAAGAGGTTGCATGGTAATCAAGCCATACGGGTATGCAATTTGGGAAAAAATACAAGGCGTTCTTGATAAAATGTTTAAAGAAACAGGGCATTCAAATGCGTACTTTCCATTGTTCATTCCAAAATCGTTTTTGAGTAAAGAAGCCGCACATGTCGAAGGTTTTGCCAAAGAATGTGCCGTAGTTACTCATTATCGTTTGAAAAATTCACCGGATGGAAAAGGAATTATTGTTGATGAGGATGCAAAACTTGAAGAAGAATTAATTGTTCGTCCGACCTCAGAAACCATTATTTGGAGTACTTATAAGAACTGGATTCAATCATATAGAGATTTGCCTTTGCTTATAAATCAATGGGCAAATGTTGTGAGATGGGAAATGAGAACTCGTTTATTTTTACGTACAACTGAATTTTTATGGCAAGAAGGGCATACTGCTCATTCAACAAAAGAAGAAGCTATTGAAGAAACCGAAAAAATGTTGAATATTTATGCCGAGTTTGCTGAAAAATGGATGGCAATGCCTGTTATAAAAGGCTATAAAACTCAAACAGAAAGGTTTGCAGGAGCTTTAGAAACGTATTGTATTGAGGCTCTTATGCAAGATGGAAAAGCTTTACAAGCTGGAACGTCTCATTTTTTAGGACAAAATTTTGCTAAAGCTTTTGATGTTAAATTTACCAGCAAAGAAGGGAAACAAGAATACGTTTGGGCAACTTCATGGGGAGTTTCTACACGATTGATGGGAGCTTTAGTGATGGCTCACTCTGACGATAACGGATTGGTGCTTCCTCCCAAATTAGCTCCTATTCAAGTTGTTATTGTGCCAATTTATAAAACAGACGAGGAATTTGAAAAAGTAAATGAAAAAGCAATCGCTATAAAAAAACAACTCGAAAACAAAGGCATTTCAATTAAATACGATAATAGAGATACGCATAAACCAGGTTGGAAATTTGCCGAATATGAACTTAAAGGAGTGCCAATTCGCATAGCAATTGGACCTAGAGATGTAGATAACAAATCGGTTGAAATTGCTAGAAGAGATACGCTCGAAAAAAATATTTATACTGACAATGAAATTATTTCTACCATTGAAATTCTTTTAAACGATATTCAAGAAAATATTTATAAAAAGGCTTTTGATTTCAGAACTGCAAGCACACATAAAGTTGAAACTTATGCCGAATTTAAAGATATTATTGAAAATAAGGGTGGATTTGTATCCGCTCATTGGGACGGAACAGCAGAAACAGAACTTCGCATAAAAGAAGATACAAAAGCAACCATTCGATGTATCCCTTTAGATGCTGTTGAGGAAAATGGAAAATGTATCGTTACTGGAAAGCCATCGACAAAAAGAGTACTTTTTGCTAGAGCATATTAATTAAATTTTAATAAAATTATACAACATGGAGAAAAATTATAAGGAGTTGATATTAAACACATTGCTTGAAAAGTCAACCGTTAAAAACGATGTCTTCGATAATACATTCGAAACCTTTCAATTATTGAAAGAAGTTTTACATGAGATTACAATTGATTATAATAAAAAAATCATAAAAAAGGATAAAAGACTTATTCTTGAATTTAGAGATACCGAAAAATTTGAAGCCGAATTAAAAATTGCTGGCGATATTTTATTTTTTCATATGCACACAAATGTTTTTGAGTTTGATCGAAATCATGGAGTGTGGAAAATATCATATGTCCAAGACGATAAAATGACGTCGTATTCAGGAATAATAAATGTATATAATTTTCTTTCTGATTCTTTCAAATACAACCGATATGATGATTTAGGTTATTTAATTGCTAGAATTTTTATCAATAAAGACAAAAATTATTTTGTTGAAGGAAAAAGACAGTTAGGTTTTTTATATAATAATTTCGGTCAGGAAAGTATAACCAAAGAAAGCCTACGAAAAATAATTGAATCGGCAATTCTTTACACATTGGATTTCGATTTACTTGTTCCGCCATACGACAATGTTAAAATTGCTACAGTAGCTCAAATGCTAGAACGCAAAAATAACGCTAAAATCAGTACAGGCAAACGATTAGGATTCAAGTTTTATGCTGACGATGTAAGTGTAAAATAAGATTAATAGTATTAATTCTAAAATATTTAAACCTATGAAATACATATTAATGATAGCGATAATTGGGATTTTTATAACCTCATGTATAAAAAAGCCTGAAGCTTGTATCGAAGCAAGCAACGATAATCCAAGTTTAGGCGAAACAGTAAGTTTTACAGATTGCTCGACAAATGCTGAGGATTTTGAACTCGATTTTGGTGACGGTTCTAATAAAGTTGACAAGTCTGACGATATTATGACTCACGTTTACGAAACTCCTGGAACTTTTACGGTTAGCTTAACGGCTTACAGCAAAGAAGACAAAAAATCGAACGAAACTACACTAAGTATAGTTGTACAAGAACCAACTGATGGAGATATATCGGGAACATGGAACTTGTACAAAGAAGAAGAACGAAATACTTTTCTTGACCCTGTTGCAATGGCAACGTACTCAGCTGATGTTGATTATGTTTTTTCGGAAAACGATACGGTAATTATCGAATCAATTGTCGAAGAATACAATTTAGTTCCTTCGACAGGCGAAATAACCATTGACGGCAGTTTGTACAATATCGTAAAATTATTTGACAACGAAATGATATTGAAAGAAGAAATTGATGAATTCGAGTACATTTTAATGTATTTTGAAAAGCAGTAAATTTGTAGTTTTTCAGTGAAATAAATATTTTTGTTTTTCAAAATATTTATTCTTAGGTTTGTCATAAATTAACTTCATAGAGTAATGATTATGAAAAAAGTAATAGTTATTTTGGGTGTCATTTTTGGTGTGATAATGTCTTTAAATAGTTGCACAAAGGAGTCAGAAGGTAGTGTTGTTTTTTGGTATGGACAAGAAACGTCTGAGGAATTAGCAGATTATAATATTTCAACACTAAAATTTTATCTTGCAGGAGAACTAGTTGGATCAACATCAGCTGATGTTTATTGGTACAGTAAACCTGATTGTGGTTCAAATGCTTCAATAACAGCAACTATTAATTTAGGTAAATATGAAACTCAGGCCTATGATTACGAAGTTAAAGATCAGTATGGTAATATATTATGGGAGGGAACTATTAATGTTAATGCAGATGAGTGCCAAGCTCTTGAATTGCAAATTTAATTTTTGATTTTTCATTTAAACTAAGAAAGAACATTGAAAATAACTTCAATGTTCTTTCTTAGTTTATAATAATAATTGAACTAACTTTCTGAACCATTTTGTGCTATTTCTGTAGATAAGAAAACACAGAGAAATTATAACTTTACAAATGGGCGAGCTGTCATTCCTAAATCGTTTTGAATAACGATGTAGTATTTGCCTTTTGAAAGCGATTGTAAATTGAAATCCAATGTATGTTTGCCTTTGCTAATTTCTTTGCCAAGCAATGGTTTTACCAATTTCCCAGCGATGTCATAAACGCCTATATTTGTGACAGTTGTTTTGTTTAAACTAAACGTTACGCTTGTAACATCAGATATTGGATTTGGAAATAAACTTATGAAAGCCATATCTTCCGAAACCATTGATATTTTTTCAACTTCAACAGTTAAATCATTAATAAAGGAGGCATAAACTTGCAGATAACCATCGCCGCTTCTTCCATCGCACCAAACAGGAATCGTGTAATTTTCGCTTGCCAACACTTGAGTATATTCACCAATTCCAAAGTTAGAATTTTGACTTCCGACGGTACTAAAATCGGTTTCGGTAGTTGAAGCTGCTCTATTTACGTCAAAAGTTACTCCTGAATCTTCAGAAGTTGCATAATAGTAGTGTGCTTTGATATTATTTACATCGTTTCGGCGATCGTACCACGAAATTTTGATTTCCCCATTTTGTTTAACAAATATCGATGAATAATAATTATGAGTTCCTAATCCTTGTGCATCGTCATTAATTATTATTGGTGTACTCCATGTAGTCCCATTATCCGATGATTTCGAAAAATAAATATCGGCTCCATCATTCCCTGAAAGCGAGTCGGTTCCAAATGCTGTCCATGTAATATAAATATCATTATTTACAGTACTTGCTGCACAATAAGGCGAAGGATAAAGTCTTGATGTATCAATTCCTGCAATTAAATCATAAGGTTGAACCTGAAAAATAGGAAGATTAAATCGAACATTTGAAATTTTATTAGGTGTTGAAAACGAAATTCCTCCATTTTCAGAAACGGCATGGAATAATGAGAGCGAGTATCCATCGTTGGACCCATAAAAAGTAACATGAACATTTCCAAGTAAGTCAACACAAACGCTCGAAAATTGCACAAATGGAAAATTGTCGGGTAAACTTACTGCTGCTTCGTGAGTGAAGTAATCAGAATTTGCTGGTTTGGTTTTACATAAAATTTGATATTTCGCAGTATCATTAACTTCACTAATAGTAACATACGATACATATAAATTGTTTTTATTAACTGAACTTTCCGACATATCAACCGCCATCCATTGCTTATCAGAAATTGGCGAAACAACTCCAGCAAGTGCACCACCTGCAATTTCAACTTGACCTAATAAAACGGTATCTCTTTCGGGTTGAACCCAAGTGTTTCCGCCATCGTCGGAATACGCCCAAAAAATTCCCATGTCAACAGTTCCTCCCATCAGAACAACCATAAACGAACCGTATAAATCAATCCACGACATGTAAGCCCTTCCGTTCCCATCGTAAGCAAATACAGGGTCTCCGCCTCCCATTGAAATTGTTCCTGATGCATAAGGCATATTTTTAAATGAACTTAATTGCCATGAATCGCCAAAATTACTTGTATAATAAACCGGACAATACATTGTCATAGTGGACATATCGTTTAATATTGGACTGATAATTATGTTGTTAGAATCAATAGGATTGATTGCAGCATGAATTTCGGCTTCAATTTTGTCGTTATCCGATACATTTACTTCTCCATTCGAGTTTATCGATTTTGTAGATTTTTCAGAAATATTTGGCTTAGTTTCGCTGTTTTCCGACATCTTTTTTAGTTGCTCTGGACTATACTTAATTTTTTCTTTAAATGTCCAATTAATAGCATTTTGACTATTGATTTTGTTCTGTGCATTTACAATAAATGCAAACGAAAAAATCAAATAAGAACTGACGAGGAAAATAATTTTTTTCATTTTTTTTAATTTTATTCTTAATTTTAAAAACGAAAATACACTAAAAATTGAATAATGAGAAAATTTTGCGGACTTATTTCCATTATGCTTTTGTCAGGCATTAACATGATTTTTGCTCAAGATAAGGTTAAATTTATTGAGTATAAACCAGGTTTTTATCAAAACAATATATTAAAAGATGTAAACGAATATCAAGAACAAAATAAAAATACCAAAAGCCGAAAATATCTAAAGGCAGATGTTTCGACCTTAAGTTTTCCAAACAAAATTGATCAATACAAATATTACTGGCACAAACAGCCTATTTCGCAAGGAAATGCAGGTACTTGTTGGGCTTTTTCAACAACTTCGTTTTACGAATCTGAAGTATATCGATTGACAAAACAAGACATCAAACTCTCAGAAATATATACTGTTTATTGGGAATACGTCGAAAAAGCTCGCCGCTTTGTGCAAGAACGAGGGAATTCTGAATTTAGCGAAGGTTCTGAGGCTAATGCTGTTACTCGAATGTATGAAAAATACGGAATTGTACCAATGGATGTTTATTCAGGACTACAAAAAAATCAAAAATTTCATTCACACGAAAAAATGTACGACGAAATGAATAGCTATTTGAATCAGCTAAAAATTAATAACGCTTGGAGCGAAGAAGAAGCTATTTCGACAATAAAATCAATTATGAATCATTATATTGGAGTGCCACCTGTTGAATTTGAATTCAATGGAAAAAAAGTTACTCCTAAACAATTTTTACAAGATGTACTCAAATTGAATATGGAAGATTATGTAGATATAATTTCATATATACAAGAGCCTTATTTCGAGAAAGTAGAATATAAAGTGCCTGACAATTGGTGGCACAATAACGATTATTTTAATGTTCCGCTAGATATATTTATGGAAAGCTTGAATAATTTACTTAAAAGTGGTTTTACAGTTAGCATCGACGGAGATGTTTCTGAAGCTGGATTTGTTTCTGAATCACAAGTTGCAATTGTTCCAAGTTTCGATATTCCTTCGAAATATATTGACGAAAATGCTCGACAATTTCGTTTTTCAAATAAAACAACAACTGATGACCATTTAATGCATCTTGTGGGATATACTGAAAAAGATGGTGTGTATTGGTATTTGGTTAAAGATTCGAGTGCGGGTTCAAGAAACAACGATGAAAAAAGTAAAGAGTTTGGGTATTATTTTTTCCATCAAGATTACGTAAAACTTAAAATTATGAGCTATACTGTTCATAAAGATGCGGTTAAAGAGTTGCTTACTAAATTCAAATCAAAATAATTTTGAAATATTTCTCTTTCATATTGATTATTCTTGTTTTTTTATTCCTCGTTTCTTGCAAAAAGAAACCGGAAACACTCTATATTTCAGGAGTTGTGAGGCAAAATAATACAGAAACAGTAAGCGACGCAAAAGTTAAACTTTATACCCAGCAAATTGTTAACAATACATGGAGTGCAGCTTATTCTGTTCTTGAATCAACTTCAAGCGATGATAACGGAAATTTCCAATTTTTAATCGAAGATTTTGCATATGTAAATTTTAAAATTGAAGTTTCGAAAGAAAATCACTATGCTGAATTTATTGAGTTTACAAAAAACAATTTTAGCGGAAATAAATATTTTAATGAATTTAATATATACCCATTTGGGTGTTTACAAATTCATATTAAAAATTCGGCTCCGGTAAATACCCAAGATTATATGTCGTATCAACTTTTGGGAGACATGCCTTCGACTTTTCAAGCAGGTTCGGATTCTATTTTTTACTTTAATGGAAATTCGGTTGATACTACGAAAACATGTAAAGTTTACGGTAATTATAATATTTTGATAAATTGGAGTACTTTTAAGTCAAATATTTTGAAAGAATATTCCGATACAATTTATATTTTTGCTAATGATACTACTTGCTACGATTTGTTTTACTAGGTAAATTACAAAATGATAGATACAATAATAGTTGGAGTCGTACTTATTTTTATCTTGCTTGCTTTGTACACAGAGTTAGTTGGTCCTGCTTTTACTTTTTTAATTGCAATTATTTCATTAGGTATTTTCGGAATTCTTTCGCCAAGCGAGATTTTAAATGGATTTGCTAACGAGCAAATTTACGTTATTATTATGCTTTTGCTTTTAGGCGACATTATTCGTAAGACAAATCTTGTCGAGCAAGTTTTCGATTATATATTTGGTCGCACTAAAACTCATCGGGGATTTTTAGGAAAAATGACTTTGCTTGTTGGAGGTTTTTCAGGTTTTCTAAACAACACTCCACTTGTTGCAGTAATGATGCCTTATGTTGTAAATTGGTCAAAAAAAAATGAAATAGCTCCTTCAAAACTTTTAATACCTCTTTCATTTGCAACTATTTTGGGTGGTTGTATTACACTAATTGGAACGTCAACGAATTTAATCGTAAATGGTCTTGTTATTGAAAATGACATACCTGGATTAACATCGTTAAGCATGTTTGATTTCACGCCTGTTGGACTTGCCATGTTTTTAGTAGGTTTTTTTTACTTGTATTTCTTTGCTGAAAAATTATTACCAACGAGAAAAGATGATTTGACCGAATTTACAACGAATGCACGTGAGTATATTATTGAAGCTCAAGTAAGAGAAGGCTCTCGTTTAATCGGGCAAACCGTTGAGGAAGCAAATCTGAAAAACATGAATAGCCTATATCTGTTTCAAATTATTCGAAACAGAGTAACAATTTCTGCTGTTCAATCAGATGAAATAATTAAGCAAGACGATTTACTGATTTTTGCCGGAGGAACAAAGGATATTGCAGATTTATTTGATTCGAGGTCAGGTTTAACTTTCCCAGAAGTTGGGCTTTTACATCGAAAAAAATATACCGAAGTTGTTGAAATTGTTATTTCGCACAACTCATCACTCATAAATCAAACGGTTAAGGAAATAAATTTCAGAAAAAAATATCATGCAGCGATTTTAGCTATCAGACGAAATGGTGAAAAATATACAGGTTTAATCGGAAATATGAAACTTAAAGCAGGAGATGCTTTACTTCTTTTAGCTGGTTCCGATTTTAACGATAGAGCAGAGGATTCTCTAGATTTTTATCAAATTTCGAAAGTTAAAGAAATAAGAAAAACACCATTTTATAAAATTGCCATAATTTTGGGTGGAATGGCAACTGCAATTGCATTGTCGGCTTTTAATATTGTTCCTTTGTTTATGTCGTTAATTTCATTGATTACGCTATTGCTTATGTTAAATATAGCATCGCCAAAAGAGTTGCACAAGAACATTGATTTTAATTTGGCAATCATTATCGCACTTTCGCTTGCACTTGGCACAGCTATGATTAAAACCGGTTTTGCTGAATTAATTGCACAAAATTTAATTTCCATATTCTTACCTTTAGGCAAATATGGCATATTGACGGGTATTTATTTGATAACTACAGTGTTAGCGGCTTTTATTACCAATAAAGCTTCGGTAGCATTAATATTTCCTATTTCCTTGGCTATTGCAATGGAAATGGGGCTTCCTCCATTACCATTTATTTTGGTTGTCGCTTTTGCTTCTGCCGCAAATTTTATGACTCCAATCGGTTATCAAACCAACCTTATGGTTTATGGTCCGGGCAACTATTCATTTAAAGATTTTTTTAAGATTGGATTCCCATTAACTATTCTTTATATGATTGGAACTGTTTTAATTTTGGGCTATTTTTATTTTTAAATCATGGAGTTTCACGATTATTATAAAATTTGTTTTCAAGCTATTATCGAAGCATCTGAAAAGATTATAGATATTTATGATAATCACAAAATTACGATTGAATACAAAGCTGATAATTCGCCGGTAACTCAAGCCGATTACGCTTCAAATAAAATTTTAACATCATATTTAACCAAAACAAATATTCCAATTTTAAGTGAGGAAGGGAAAGATATTGCTTACGACGAACGAAAAAATTGGGAGTATTTTTGGTTGATTGACCCACTCGATGGAACCAAAGAATTTATTCATAAAAATGGAGATTTTACAATCAATATTGCCCTGATATACGAACATAGACCAATTTTGGGAATCGTATATTCTCCAGTTCATCAAGAAATGTATTGGGGAGATGAACATATTGGAGCATTTTTCGCAAAAGTATCAAGTGAAAACGTAAATCAAATATTTGAAATATCTCAGAAATTACATTCAGAGAAGTCAAACATAAATGAAATTCGTATTGTAGCAAGTCGTTCACATTTATCAGAACAGACTCAAAATGCGATAGATTTTGTTGCTTCTAGGTTTAATATAAGTTTTAAATCACGCGGAAGTTCGTTGAAAATGTGTTTGCTTGCAAGCGGACAAGCCGAATATTATCCGAGATTTTCGCCCACAATGGAGTGGGATACAGCTGCCGGACAAGCTGTACTTTTGGCATCAGGTGGAAAAATTATCGAAACTCAAACACTCGAAGTTGTGCGTTATAATAAAGAATCGCTTTTGAATCCATTTTTTTATGCATTTTCTGCTAGTATTGTTGATAATATTAACGACCTAATTATATAAAAATATGTTTGACACAGGACATTTACACCCGATGAGCGTACATTTTCCGATTGCTTTAATCGTAGTTGGAATTTATTACAATTTTACCAAAATATATAAAACTAAATCATTAACAATAACAAGTACCGGCATATTACTCCATTTGCTAGGAACAATTAGTGCTGTTGTGGCTTGTCTGACAGGGGAATATTTTACTCACGAACATACAGGGAAAGCTCACGACATTAAAGAAATACACGAATTATTTGCCAATCTAACTATGTATTTAATGGTTACGATTTCAATTCTATTTCTTTGGATTCGTTACAAAAAAGTTGAAAACAACACCATAAACATAATCATTTTGTTGTTAATGGGTGCTTCGCTGGTTTCAGTTGCAATTGCAGGGTATTATGGAGGAACGCTTGTCTACAATTATATGATTCAATAAGTTTTACTGGCAAGCTATAATACCAATTTTATTTTCATATGACACATATGTGATTTTTTAGATTCCCTTTTTCAAGGGAATGTGCCTCAAAAAATTACCACATACCCGCAAAGCGGGTATCTTATCTAGTTCGTTTTGATTTTTGTTTTTGCGACGAAGAATAAAGCTAAAAAGAGGGTAAATAAAATACCAATAATATACGAAATTTGATGATTTAATTGAAAACCTTCAGGGGCAATTAAAATATAGGTTGAACAAACTGCAGTCATAAATAATGCAGGGATAAAAGTTACCAAATAAAGTTTTTTTAATTGAATTAAATACACCGAAATTGTCCATAAAACAATAGTTGCCAAAACTTGATTTGACCAAAACATATATCGCCAAATTATATCGAAATTTATTTGAGTTAATAAAAATCCTACAGCAAAAAGTGGAATACTTATGTAAAGTCTTTTCATAATTTTTTCTTGCGGATATTTCAAAAAATCGGCAACTATTAATCTTGCACTTCTAAAAGCTGTGTCGCCAGTTGTGATTGGTGCTGCAACAATTCCTAGAATTGCTAAAACACCACCAAGTTTGCCCAACATTGTGTTTGAAATTAATGAAACCATTGCGGTTGCATTTCCATTATTTGCAATTAATTCTGAATTTAATTCTGAAACTCCTCCATAAAAAGCCATTCCAGCTGCAGCCCAAATCATTGCAACAACTCCTTCGGTAATCATTGAACCATAAAATACTCGTCGTCCAAGTTTTTCATTTTTTATGCATCGAGCCATCAACGGCGATTGTGTAGAATGAAAACCCGAAATTGCTCCACACGAAATAGTAACAAATAACATCGGAAAAACCGGAAATTTTTCTGGATTTGCATTCAAATTTCTGAAAGAATCGAACGTAAGTTCTGGAATGGTGTAAGTTTGGAAAAATAATCCATAAACAATTCCAACCGCCATAAATAAAAGTGCTAAACCAAAAACTGGATAAATTCTACCTATAAGTTTATCAATAGGAAGTAATGTTGCTGCAATATAATAGATAAAAACAGCCCAAATCCAAAAGTTTACGGTTAAATAATCGTTGGTCATTGAGTTTAAAATGTTTGCAGGTCCTTTAATAAAAACTGCTCCAACCATAATCATCAAAATCAAAGTAAACACACGCATAAATTGTTTTGCATTCAAACCTAAATATTTTCCGACAATTTCTGAAATACTTTCGCCTCGTTGACGAACCGACATCATTCCTGCTAAATAATCGTGAACAGCTCCGCCTAAAACATTTCCGATAGCAATCCATAAAAATGCAATTGGACCATAAACTGCACCCAAAACAGCTCCAACAATTGGTCCTAAACCAGCAATATTTAAAAATTGAATTAAAAATATTTTAAACCAAGGCATTGGAACATAGTCAACTCCATCTTGAAGTTCGTACGCTGGCGTTATTTTGGTTGAATCGGCACCAAAAAGTTTTTCAATAAACTTGCTGTAAATCAAATATCCAAGAAGTAAAAATGCGATTGAAAAAATAAATGTGTACATAAATTTAGGTTAATATTTTTATGTTGAAATTCATTTTCGAGATAAATCAGTTGAACTGAATTGCCTTAATCGGTTTAATTCGGGTAATAATGTACGATGGAAGAATCATCATAATGAATGTGATGAACAAGGTGCCTAGATTTAACAATACAAGATGAAGAATATTTAAGTTAATGGGAACTGTATCGACATAATAAGTTGTTGGGTCAAGTTTAATAATTCCAAAGTACGATTGTAATATACATATTAAAATTCCGATTAAATTTCCCCAAAACATTCCTTTCCCGATAAGAAATGCAGCATTGTATAAAAATATTTTTCGAATACTCCAATTTGATGTTCCAAACGATTTTAAAACTCCAATCATACTAGTGCGTTCTAGAATAATGATTAGCAATCCAGAAACCATGTTAAATCCGGCGACTATGGTCATTAAAACTAAAATAACCCAAACATTTAGGTTTTGTAATTCGAGCCAGTCAAAAATTTGAGGATTTTTTTCTTTCACGGTTGTAACAGTGAGCATTGAGCCATCGCTATTAAATGTGTTTGCAACAAGCCCATATAAGTTGTAGGCAATTTCGTCGATTTGCGAAAACTCATCAACTAAAATCTCGTAACCAGAAACTTGATTTTCTGTCCATCCATTTAATTTTTGAATGTGAGAAATGTCAACAATTGCATACAATTTATCGAATTCTTCGAGACTGGTTTTGTAGATACCCGAAACAACAAATTTTCGCATTCGTGGAGGTTCTTGAATGAAATACATTTGCACATCGTCGCCAACATTTAGCTGTAACATTGAGGCTAGGCTTTTAGAAATCAATATTTTGTCTGATTTAACAGAGTCTTCTACTAAAAAACTTTCGCCTTTTACAATATTTTGATTAAAAAAACTCCAATCGAAGTCGCTTCCAATACCTTTTAAAACAATACCTTGAATATTTTCTTGGGTTTTAATAATTCCGGCTTTGGTAGCAAAAGTTTGAATGTGATTTATTCCAATAATAGCGTTCTTGAACTTATAAAATGCCGAATTTTTGTCAATTGGTTTTGTTTCGTACGATAAATTTGAATCGTAGTTTACAATCTGAACATGAGCTCCAAAGCCTATAACTTTGTTGCGAATTTCATTTTTGAACCCGGTAACAATAGCTACTGAAAGTATCATTACGGCTAGGCCAAGAGCAATTCCAATGATTGCGATAGATATAATCGGCTTCGATATTTTTTTATTCTCGCCAGATCCTGAGATAATTCGTTTTGCTATAAAAAATTCGGTATTCAATTTGCCGTTTATTTAACATTAATTTGTGGAGAACTCAAAATCTAATTACAATAATACTGATTATGATTTAAGTACCTTTGCAAATAGGTACCATTCATAATGGTAACAAATATATACATTTATGATGAAAAAAATATTCATACTTCTCTTTTTCAATTTTAGTTTTTTAATTTTAATGGCTATTGATTATTCGAACTCAATACCGGCAGCTGAATTAACTCATAAATATATTTCTTTACTCAAAGGAAAAAGGGTTGGCGTAGTTGCTAATCAAACATCAATGATTAAGAATACGCATTTGGTTGATAGCTTGCTCTCGCTCGAAATAAATATTACTAAAATATTTTGTCCTGAGCATGGATTCAGAGGGAAAGCCGATGCCGGAGCACAGATTGATAATTCAGTAGATGAAAAAACAATGATTCCCATCATTTCTCTTTATGGCAATAACAAAAAACCAAAAGCAGAACAAATAACAGATTTGGATATTATTGTCTTCGATGTTCAAGATGTTGGAGCAAGGTTTTATACGTATATTTCTACCATGCACTATGTAATGGAAGCTTGTGCTGAAAACAATATTCCTTTTTTGATACTTGACAGACCCAATCCAACTGGATTTTACGTTGATGGTCCAATTTTGAAAAAAGAGTTTAGCTCGTTTGTCGGAATGCACGAGGTCCCAATTATTCATGGAATGACGATTGCTGAATACGCAAAAATGCTTAACGAAGAAGGTTGGTTGAAAGATGGAATAAAATGTAATTTATCATATGTACTATGTGAAAATTACTCGCATAACTCAATTTACAAACTCCCAGTAAGTCCATCGCCAAATTTATCTACAATGAGTGCAGTTTTTTTGTATCCTTCACTTTGCTTATTCGAAGGAACTGTTATTAGTGTTGGAAGAGGAACCGATTTCCCTTTTCAAGTAATTGGAAACCCAGCATTGAAATCAATGAATTTTTCGTTTGTCCCAAAAGAAACTATTAAAGGAAGCATTCCTTTATATTTTGGAAAAAAATGCAATGGTTACGACTTAAGAAATATTACTGAAGATTCGTTGGTAAATTTAAAACAAATAAATCTTGCTTGGATTATTGATTTGTACAATAAATATCCCGAAAAAGAAAAGTTTTTTAATTCATTTTTTAACAAACTTTCAGGAAATTCGGAACTCAAAGAGCAGATTAAGAGAGGACTTTCGGAAAAAGAAATTAGAAAATCGTGGGAACCTGCTCTTGCAGAGTTTAAACTTTTGCGAAAAAAATACTTGTTATACGAGGATTTCAACTAGCGGATATCTCAATTCATCTCTAATTTTCGTCGTTCATCGACAAAAATCCATTGCTTAACGATTTCTTGTTTCATTTACTTGTGTTCGAACATAATTTTGAATAAAAAATTATTAATTTTAAAACGTAAGAAAATGGAAACAATTAATTTTTATCATTCAAAAAAATCGATTATGAAAAAAGTTGCTTTGGGATTAGTTTTAGTGGCAGCAGGATTATTATTTCTTGCCATCAATTTCAATTATATTGAAAGAGACGCAATTAAAATAATTTTAACTTGGCAAATGCTGCTTATAACCATCGGGTTTATCAATATTTTTGACCGAAATAGTCGAACAAGTGGCATAATTTTAATTCTAGTCGGAACATTTTTTATTCTTCCAAAACTTTTTGTTTTTCCTTTTAATTTTGTTGGCTTATTTTGGCCGGTGCTCCTAATATTAGGCGGGATATTTATTATTGCAAGAATAGGTAAAAAGAGTAAATTTCATCAACATTCCGATTTTAAATTAGACTCAGGTTATATTGAAATAACTAATGTTTTTGCAGGAGGCAAGCATGTAATTTCTCCCGTTGAATTTAAAGGAGGAAAAATTTCTAATGTTTTTGGTGGAGCCGAAATCGACTTAACTCAAACAACTTTAGCTGACGGTAAAAATGTGTTAGAAGTAAACGCCGTTTTTGGTGGTGTTAGTTTAATTGTGCCTTCCGATTGGCTTATTCATTTGGAAATTAGCTCGGTACTAGGTGGATTTGAAGATAAAAGAAGGTTGAATCAACATGCAAATATTAATCAAAGCAAAGAGTTATTCATCAAGGGTTCTGCTGTATTTGGAGGTGGTGAAATAAAATCGGTATAAGAATCATGGAGCATCCGTTATTTTCAAAATTTAAGAACATTCTTATTTATACATTAATGTGGGGGCTTGTTTCAGGAACCCACATTCTTATTTTACTGATTTTTTATAAATTTAATTTTTCAACAGCCATTGCCGATAGTTTATTGTTTAATGGAATTTTTTATTTTTTGGGAATATCAATGTGGTATGTAATAAATTTCACACAACCTGAAAAATCGAAAGCAATAAACACCATTTTTAATCACCTAACGCTTTTAATTATTATTGAACTTATATGGATTGGAATAGGATATAATATTCTAATCATTATTTTTGAAAACAATATTGAATATACAACTTTTCTTACATATTCTTTAACTTGGCGAATTGTATCGGGGATTCTTTTTTATACAATTATTGCCTTATTTTATTACATAATTATCTATTATCGAAATTTGCAAGAAAAAATAGTTGCCGAAGTTAAACTTCGTGAAACAATAAAAGAAGCTGAACTTAACTTGCTTAAATCGCAAATCAATCCACATTTTTTATTTAATAGCTTAAATTCGATAAGTTCACTAACCATTACAAATCCTGAAAAAGCTCAGGAAATGATTATTAAATTATCCGATTTTTTGCGATATGTAGTATCAAAAGGCGAAGGGAATTTTATAACATTTGAACAAGAAATTGAAAATGCAAAACGATATTTGGAGATTGAGCAAGTTCGTTTTGGCAATAAGTTGCGATTTGAATTTAAATTAGACGAAAATTGCGGAAACATAAATATTCCTAGTTTACTTTTACAGCCTTTGTACGAAAATGCAGTTAAACATGGAGTTTACGAAAGTGTAGTGCCTATTCAAATTCAAACTTCATGCGTTTTCAATCAAACGCATATTGAAATAAATATTACGAATAATTACGAAAACGAAATAAGTGTGAAAAAGGGAGCCGGAATAGGTTTGCGAAACATACGAAATAGACTCGAACTCACATACAATGCAACTAATTTGTTGAGTATTGAAAAAAAAGACAATATATTTAACGTTAAACTTATAATTCCGCTTGAATCATGAATTATAGAGTCATTATTATCGAAGATGAAGAACCTGCTAGGATTTTGATAAAAAAATATCTCGAAAGTTTTCAAAATATTGAAATCGTTAAAGAATGTGACGAAGGTTTTTCTGGTGTGAAAGCCATCAACGAACTCAAACCCGACATCGTTTTTTTGGATATTCAAATGCCAAAGTTAACCGGATTTGAAGTGCTTGAGATTATTGATTTTAAACCAATAATAATTTTCACAACAGCTTACGATCAATATGCTGTAAAAGCCTTTGAATCAAATGCAATTGATTATTTATTAAAACCATTTTCAAAACAACGATTCGATCAAGCCTTAACCAAAGCTTTTGAAAAAATAAGCATAAAGAATTCGCACTCTTTTCAAAAATTAATTGATACAAATGACGAAAAGCATGAACTTATTAACCGAGTAGCCATAAAAAATGGAACTGAAATAAACATTGTTTCTATTGAAGATATACTCTACGTTGAAGCCTATGGCGATTATGTTTATATTCACACTAAAAATGGTCGCTTTTTGAAAGAAAAAACGATGAAATACTTTGAATTACATCTCGATGCTAATCAGTTTGTTCGAACTCATCGCTCGTATATTGTAAATGCTAAGGAAATTTTAAAAATTGAACATTACGGAAAAGAAAATTATGTAGCTATATTGAAAAATAATCTAAGTTTAAATATTAGCAACTCTGGTTATCGAAAAATTAAAAATGTCTTGAATATTTAAGCCTTGATTTTTTGAAAACGAAATAAAATCTATATTTCATCAAATATTAGTCGCAATAAGTGTTGCATAAACAAAAAACCTTATAAATTTGCAAAATGATTTTTCTTAAATTTTATAGGTTCTTTTAATATGATTAGCCGAAGGTTGCTTAGAGTTAAAATTTTACAAATGCTTTATGCGTATTATAACGCCGAAGATCCATCGTTTGTTAAATACGAAAAAGATTTAAAATACAGCATAAATAAATTTTACGACCTTTATCATTATTTAATGCTTCTGATAATTGACGTTTCGAAATTTTCAGAAATGAGAATGGAGCAATCGAAGCTTAAGAGAATCCCAACACAAGAAGACTTAAATCCGAATACTCGTTTTATCGACAATGAATTTATCGCTCAACTAAGAAATAGCCATAGCTTTAATGCATATTTGAATGTAAAAAAAATGAGTTGGGTAAATTACCCCGAGCTAGTTCGAAAATTATACTTCGAAATTATTGAATCAGAGGAATATATTGAGTATTTGAATGCTGAAGAAAAATCGTATAAAGCTGATAAAAAAATAATAATTGATATTTTTGAAAAATTTATTGTTAATAACGATTTTCTGTATCAAATTCTTGAAGAGCAAAGCATTTTTTGGAACGATGATGTTGAATTTGCAATTAGCATGATAATCAAAACGATAGGTAAAGCAAAAAAAACGGACAACTCGGGTGTTCAAATGCTTGAATTGTATAAAAATGAAGAAGATAGCGAATTTGTCAAGGATTTGTTTCGAAAAACAATTAGTAATTCTAGCGAAAATCGTACGCTTATCGAGAGCTTTATTCAAAACTGGGATATCGAACGAATTGCATTGATCGACATAATAATTATGCAAATGGCAGTAACTGAATTAAAAGAATTTTCGTCGATTCCTACGAAGGTAACATTGAACGAATATATCGATTTAGCCAAGTTTTACAGCACTTCAAAAAGCGGAACATTTATCAATGGCATATTAGATAAAATTTTGATTCATCTGAAAAAAGATAACAAAATCACAAAAAGAGGTCGTGGGTTGATTGGTGAAGTTTAAATACTTTTATAAATTTGCAGTATCGTAATCATAAAAATTTTACCTATGAAAAAAATAAAAAGTATCAGTTTAATATTAATTTTTGCTCTTGCTTTTTTTGTTTCTTGCAACAACGATTCTAAAAAAGACAACTCGAAAATTGATACTGACATAGTTAAGAATCCCATAACAGCAAATGGAAACAGCGAAACAGGGGATCTTCCTCAAATATCGTTTAAAAAAGAAGATCATGATTTTGGAGCAATCATTCAAGGCGAAAAAGTTTCGTTCACATTTAAGTATACAAATACAGGCGGGTCTGATTTAATTATCACATCGGCTAAAGGAAGTTGTGGGTGTACAGTTCCTAAATTTAATAAAACTCCATTAAAACCAGGAGAAGAAGGCGAAATAGAAGTTGTTTTTGACAGCTCTGGTCGCAAGGGAATTCAACATAAAACGATAACTGTTTTGTCGAATACCCAACCCAATACGGTGACCCTAAAAATAGTTGCCGACGTAGTAGTTCCTAATTAATAATAACAGATAAAAAACAATTATGTACAATTTATTAAACATTTTATTAATGGCTCCACCTTCAGGAGGTGAGCAAAACCCATTGATGTCGTTTTTACCATTGATTCTTATTGTGGTAGTGTTCTATTTTTTCATGATTAGACCGCAAATGAAAAAGCAAAAAGAAATGCGAAAATTTCGCGATAGTCTTCAAAATGGAGATAAAGTAGTTACAACTGGCGGAATTTATGGCAAAATAGTAGAGGTTAGAGAAAGCGTTATCATTATGGAAGTTGAAGACAAAATGAGACTTAAAGTTGATAAAGCTGCAGTTGTTAGAGATTCTGCTGATTTAGAAGTTAAAAAATAAACAACTTGAGTTCTTTAATTTCTAAATTATTTAACCGAATAAGAAGTCAAAGAGGAGTAAAGCCAAGTAAAAAATTGGCTGTATTCTTCTTTTTTCTTTTTGTATCCTCTCTTTTTTGGGTGCTTAATGCCTTGACAAAAGATTACAAATCTGAAATTACATATAGCGTTAAGTATATTAATATTCCTGAAAATAAAGTTTTAATTTCTACCCTTCCAAGCGAATTTAAGCTTAAAGTTGATGCCTTTGGGTATGCTTTAGCCAGATATAATTTGAGCAAATCGCTCCCGTCAATAGTGGTTGATGTTGAATTGCTTTACAAAAAAAACAAAAAGAATAAATTTTTTGTGCTGACAAAAAATACCAAAGATAAAATTACGAAGCAACTGAATTCTGAAATCGAAGTTTTAAATATTTCTCCTGATACCTTGTTCTTTGAATTTGCAGACATGATTAACAAGAAAATTTTGGTAAAACCGAATCTTAATATAAATTGCATTAAACCGTTTCATGTTTCAGGAGAGATTACTGTAAATCCAGATTCTATACTTGTGTCAGGACCAACATCCATACTTGATACACTTAAATTCATAAGTTCAGTTAAGCTAAGCTACAAAGATGTAAACGATACGTTGATTAGAGACGTTCAACTTATCGACAACGCTGAGTTGAAATATTCAGATAATTTTGTAAGAGTGAATATTCCGGTCGATAAATATACAGAAAATACCTTTATTGTTCCGTTGGAGGTAATAAATAAGCCCGAAAATCTTACAATACAAATATTCCCAAACAAAGTACGATTAAATTTTCTAGTAAGTGTTTCTCAATTCAGTTTACTGAAACCTTATAATTTGAAAGCTTATGTGGACTACAATAATATTCAGAATAACATTAGTAATAAGTTAAGAGTTTCTGTAGATTGTACTAATAAAGAAATCTTGCTATATTCTGTTAAAGCAACTCCTTCAATTGTTGAATATATTATTGAAAAGTAATGTTGAAAATTGGAGTTACTGGAGGGATTGGAAGCGGAAAATCAGTTGTTTGTACAATTTTTAAACAATTGGGAATTCCTATTTTTAATGCCGACATCGAAGCCAAAAGAATTATGGTTTCGAATCAGAATGTTGTAAATCAAATCAAATTAAATTTTGGCGATGTTATTTACAACGAAGACTCCTCAATAAATAAAAAAAAATTAGCTGATATAATTTTCACAAACAAGGAGGCGTTAAAAATAATCAATTCGATTATTCATCCCGAAGTGAAAAATGAATTTGAATATTGGGCATGTCTGCAAAATAGTAAACCCTATGTTATTGAAGAATCTGCAATACTTTTTGAAAGTGGAGCATATAAAAATTTCGATAAAATTATAAGCGTAATTTCACCGATTGGGTTAAGAATTATGCGTGTAATTGCTAGAGATGGTGTTACAAAAAATCAAGTGTTATCTCGAATGAATTCTCAAATTTCTGATGACGAAAAAATTAAACTTTCGGATTATATAGTATATAACGACGATAGCAAAATGTTAATTCCTCAAATTCTTGATTTACATTCAAAATTGATTAAATAAATTTATGACAAAGTACGGAAAATGGTTAGCCGGAGGACTTGGCTGGGCTTTTTTTGGTCCGGTTGGAGGCTTGCTTGGTTTTGCTTTAGGAAGCATGATAGATAGTTCGGTAAAAGTTGAAACACTTAGAAGCCAACAAACTGGCAGAGGCGACTTTGCTGCGATACTTGTAATACTTGTTGCTGCTGTAATGAAAGCCGACGGAAAAGTTTTGAAAGCAGAACTCGACTACGTAAAAAGGTATTTTGTAAAATCTTTTGGAGAAGAAGCGGCTAAAGATGTAATTCTTTTGTTGCGAGAAGTGTTAAAGAAAGATATTCCATTACACGAAGTAAATTATCAAATCAGAGCCAATTTAGATTACTCTTCTAGACTTCAATTGTTGCATTTTTTGTACGGAGTTGCATCTTCTGATGGACACGTTCACCAAACCGAGTTAGACGTAATTGACCAAATTGCAGCAGGAATTGGCGTTTTGCCTAAAGATGCACAATCAATTAAATCGATGTTTGTAGTTGAAGTTGACTCTGCTTATAAAATTCTAGAAATCGAAAAATCGGCATCAAACGACGAAGTCAAAAAGGCATATCGACGAATGGCTGTTAAATACCACCCCGATAAAGTGAGCCATTTGGGCGACGACATGCAAAAAGCCGCCAACGAGAAATTTCAAAAAGTGAACGAAGCTTACGAAAAAATCAAAAAAGAGAGAAATTTCTCGTAAATTATTCTTGCAAAAATAATTCTATCTAAATTATCATTCCTGCACCAACCGTTTCGTTTGTGCCTTCGTCAACCAGAATTAAACTTCCGGTAATTCTATTATTTTTATATGAATCGAAAAACAATGGTTTTGTTGTACGAATTGAAATTCGTGCAATGTCGTTCATTTTTATCAATTTATCTTCTCGGTTTTCTTCTAAGTTGTTGATATTTACTTTGTAAGTAATTTCTTTAATCAAACATTTAACATCGGCACTTGTGTGTTTTACCAAATATTTTCCACGCTCTTGCAATGGTTTTTCGTTAAACCAACAAATCATTAAATCTAAATCTTGTGAAATGTTTGGAACATTGCTTTCTTTTACAATCATATCGCCACGACTAATATCAATATCGTCTTCCAACGTAATTGTAACTGATTGTGGTGCATAAGCAAAACCTAAAGTTTCATCGCCAAAATCAATAGTTTTAATTTTTGATGAAAAACCTGATGGTAAAGCTGTAATTTTTTCTCCAACTTTAAAAACTCCACTCGAAATTCTTCCTGCGTAACCGCGATAATCGTGATATTTATCAGTTAATGGGCGAATAACGTTTTGAACCGGAAAACGTGCATCAGAATAGTTAATATCTCCTGCAATGTGAACATTTTCTAGCAAATACATCAAAGTTGGACCTTGATACCAATTCATTTTTTCGGAACGAGTTACAACATTATCGCCAAGTTTTGCTGAAATTGGAACAAAACGAACATCTTTCACATCTAATTTTCCTGCAAAAGTGTTGAATTTAGTTTTAATTTCGTCGTAAGTTTTTTCAGAAAAATCAACCAAATCCATTTTATTTATACAAACAAAAACGTGTGGAATTTGCAACAAGGACGCAATATATGCGTGACGAATTGTTTGTTCTAAAACTCCATTTCGTGCATCAACCAAAATAATTGCTGCATTTGCTGTTGAGGCTCCTGTAACCATATTTCGTGTGTATTGAATATGACCTGGAGTGTCGGCAATAATAAATTTACGTTTTGGAGTTGCAAAATATCTGTAAGCTACGTCAATTGTAATTCCTTGAGCACGTTCGTCTCTCAAACCATCGGTTAATAAAGCCAAATTTACGCCTTCTTCACCTTTTCGGAAACTTGCTTGTTCAATTGCTTCCATTTGGTCTTGAAAAATTGCTTTACTATCGTACAAAAGTCGTCCGATTAATGTACTTTTTCCATCGTCAACGCTACCTGCTGTAGTGAAACGAAGCAATTCCATATTCAAATATCCCGAATCGAATTCTTTAATTGTTGGTTTTCCGTCTAATCCCATTTTTTATTTGAGTTGAAAGTTTATAAAATTCATAAAGTGAAAAGTGAAGAACTAAGAGTTAAGAGTGAAAAATTAAAAACTCTTAACTTTTCACTCTTAACTCTTCACTTTCTAAAAGTATCCTTCTTTTTTTCTGTCTTCCATTGCAGTTTCTGAACGTTTGTCGTCGGCTCTTCCGCCACGTTCGGTTACGCGAGTTGCTGCAACTTCATTAATAATATCCTCTAAAGTATTTGCTGTTGAAAGTGTTAGTCCTGTGCAAGTTATATCGCCAATTGTACGGCAACGAACATCTTTAACTTCCAATTTTTCGTTTGGTTTTAATTGCATATATGGTGCTTTTGCCATCCAAACGCCATCTCTACAAAAAACTTCACGTTTGTGTGTAAAATACAAATTTGGAATTTCAATTCCTTCCATATAAATGTATTGCCAAATGTCCATTTCGGTCCAATTTGAAATTGGAAAAACTCTAAAATGTTCGCCAATTCGTTTTTTTCCGTTGAAAATGTTCCAAAGTTCTGGTCGTTGATTTTTTGGATCCCATTGTCCAAATTCATCACGGTGTGAGAAAAAACGTTCTTTTGCTCGTGCTTTTTCTTCATCACGTCGGCCGCCACCCATTGCTGCATCGAATTTATGTTTTTCAATTGCATCTAACAAAGTTGTGGTTTGTAACATATTTCTACTTGCGTTTACTCCTTTTTCTTCGGTAACACGACCTTCGTCAATAGAATCTTGAACCATTGCTGCAATGCAATGAGCTCCAGTGCGTTTCATTAAATTATCGCGATATTCTATAGTTTCTTCAAAATTGTGTCCAGTGTCGATGTGCATAAGTGGAAACGGAACTTTTGCTGGCCAAAATGCTTTTCGTGCAATGTAAAACATCACGATAGAATCTTTTCCACCTGAAAATAACAAAACTGGTTTTTCGAATTGTGCAGCAACTTCTCTAATTACGTACATTGCTTCGGCTTCGAGTTCACGTAAGTGGTTTAGGTTGTATTTCTCCATAATTAATCTTTCTTGATTAAGGGCAAAATATTTTTTATTATTATTTCTACTGATTGTTCTATGCTCAAAATATCGGTTCGAACTTCTAAAAATGGATTTTTTGGATTTTCGTAAGGCGATGTAATTCCTGTAAAATCGGAAATTTTTCCTTCTCGAGCTTTTTTATATAATCCTTTCACATCGCGGTTTTCGCAAACTTCGATGCTCGAATTTATAAAGATTTCTAAAAAATCGTTTTCTCCAATAATTTCTTTTGCAACATTTCTGATTTTCTCGGTTGGGCTTACAAATGCGTTTATTGTGATAACGCCAGTTTCGAGAAACATTTTCGAAATTTCGGCAATTCTACGAATATTTTCTAAACGGTCGTTTTCCGAAAATCCTAAATCTTTGTTCAATTTATGACGAATTATATCGCCATCAATTACGTTACAAATAAAACCTTGTTTGAGTAATTTTTGTTCTAACAAAACCGAAATTGTTGTTTTTCCTGCTCCCGAAAGTCCTGTAAACCAAATAACTTTTGCATTTTGGTTCAATATTGCTTCTTTCGTTTTGCGAACTTCCGATTTTATATTTTGATTATTATTTTGCATAGAATTTTGCAAATATAATGATTTTGATTTGAAAATTAATGATTGGGTATTTTTTGCATAAAAAAATGTTTTTTAGCTAGACTGTCGAAAGACGATGAATTATACCGATTAAACATCAAAATGTCGCATACTTTCACTTCGTTCTGTATGCTTGTTTTGCTTTAATATCGGCATTAACCATTGTTATTTCAAAATTTCTTTAACAATCATTTTGAAACACAATTAGTATTACACGAAGAAATAAACGATTTTTTCATTCAACGCTCTATGATTTGATTGATGCTTATCAAAAATCACTCATGAATTATAATGGATATATTTCGCTCGAATGACAACGATTTGAGATTTGTCAGGAGTAGTAACGAATTATTCAAATTTATTTTTTAATCCACTTAAAAATATCGTCTTTATTCAACGGTCGTTGGTAATCGAGCCATTTAAAATTTGGCAAAAGTTTATCGGTTTGGCTAACATCTTTCACTGGGCTGAGTTTGGCTTTAGGCTGAGATAAAAACACAATTTTTTGGAACTCATTTTCTTTAATGTGAATCGTCATATTTACACACTTAGTATCGTTTAATCCTATGACATCATCGTCTTCTTTAGGGAAATAAATAGTTTCGCCATCGCCAATAACTTTAATCATCGAAAGTTCGCCATCGGTGAAAGTTCCAATCATTTTATTTCCTTTTATTTGATTAAACCCGGTTGTATCTTCTTTCGAAATCATCAATGCCACATTATTCATTTCAAGATATTCCAGCTCATCATTTTTTGTATGAATTTCGATTGAGTCAGCCGACATTTGATTATCATCAGACCACAAAATAGGCTCAAAATAAAGCTTGATAATAGAATCGCTAAAAGCATAAACCATTGAGTCACACATCGCTTGAAAATCGTTTTTAAATATTTTTACATGATGATATGCTTTCATGGTTTTGTTTCCTGCTGTATCTGGAATCGACCTGAGTGTGTCAGCGTGTAAATACAGCGTATCGTTGTCGGAATATTTTATAAAAATTGCGCTATCGGTTAAAACCGACATTTCCGTTTCTTCGTAAAAAATGGCATAGTGTCCACGTAACGAAATATCTTCGGTTGAATCAACCATTGTTACGTTATGAAAGGCTCGGCCTATCTTTTTGTTTCTATCGTAATACAAACTGTCGCCTTTAAGCATTTGTGTATTATTTTTCAAATATGCATTCTTTTTATATTGCGAGATGTTGGTTACGGTATTGTAAAAACCATTTTCGCAATATATAAAATTCGAATCGCTAACAATTTTAGTCGGTCCATGAAAATAAGCTATTTCGCTTTTGGTATTATATTGAAGTGTATCGCAAAACATGGTATAATCAGGATTTACCAATACAACACTATCGATTGAAAAATAATCTTTGGTTTTTGAGTAGTAAAAACCATTTTTACTGGTAAGAACATTTTCACTTTGTGTGATGGTTCCAAAATTATAGTAATGTCCTGATTCGGTATTTCTATTATAATCAAGCGAATCGGTAGTCAGCAATGCATCATTATTGTTCAATCGAACATGTTTTCGCATTCGTGCCATTCGGGTATTTCCATCGTAAAAAAGCCTGTCGCCGTACAAATTCAGCGAATCGCCTTGAAAAATGTGCACATTTCCATAAGCATTCATCGAATTGTTGTCGAAAACATGAGCACTATCGCAAAACATCAAAGCGTCGTCGTGCTTAAGCCTTACATGTCCCAACAATCGCCGAGTTTCTTTATCTTTATGTTGATCGAAAAGTAAAGAATCTGCATTTAAAATTTCAATTTTTCGTGTTTTTCGATTGGTGGTATCTGGTTTTGATGGCTGCGAAAAAGCATTTTCCGAAACAAGTACAAGAAAGAAAATAAAACAGTATGATAAAAATCTATATGCCATGAATCGGGAATTATTTTAGCAAGTCTTCAATAATTTTTTCGATGGTAATATTTTCAGCTTCAGCTTTGTAATTTTTCACAATCCGATGACGTAAAATCGGTAGTGCAACAGCCTTCACATCTTCAATATCAGGCGAATATTTTCCGTTTAGTACAGCGTGAGTTTTGGCTCCTATAATTAAATATTGCGATGCTCTTGGTCCTGCTCCCCAATTCAAATATTGATTTGCTAAATTATGAGCATTTTCAGTATTCGGACGAGTTTTGCTGACTAATTTTACGGCATATTCAACAACATTGTCGTTTACCGGAATTTTTCGAATTAAATTTTGATAAAATATGATTTCGTCGGCTGTGAGTATTGTATTTAGCGATGTTTCAATATTCGAAGTCGTATTTTTCACAATGCTGACCTCATCTTTAAAACTTGGATAATCGAACCAAATATTGAACATAAATCTATCGAGTTGTGCCTCAGGCAAAGGATAAGTTCCTTCTTGTTCGATTGGATTTTGAGTCGCTAATACAAAAAACGGTTTATCGAGTTCGTAATGCGTTCCTGTAGTGGTAATTGAGCGTTCCTGCATGGCTTCGAGCAGTGCTGCTTGAGTTTTAGGAGGCGTACGATTAATTTCGTCGGCAAGTATAAAGTTTGCAAACAAAGGTCCTTTAATGAATTTGAATTGTCGATTTTCGTCCAAAATTTCGGTTCCAATTATATCCGAAGGCATTAAGTCGGGAGTAAACTGAATTCGTTTGTATTGCAATCCCAACACTTGGGCAATGGTATTTACTAATAAGGTTTTTGCCAAACCCGGAACACCCACAAGCAAACAGTGTCCGTTGCTGAACAAGGAAATCACAACATCTTTAATAATTTTATCCTGACCTATAATGACTTTTTGAATTTCTTTTGTAAGATTTTCGTACGCTTTTTTCAGTGAATCAACAGCTTCTACATCGTTTTCAAACTTCATAATTAGCATAATTCGTGTTAATGAAATATAAACCTCAAATTTAGAAAAATGTTTTGCAAATTCTATCTTTTTATTTGCTCAAATAATAAAAAAGGGAAAAGCTAGGAGTTACAAGTTATAAATTACGAGTTAAAGATATTTTATTTGTGTTTTAATATTTTATAAAATAAATATTTTCTTGCATAAAAACGTTTTTTTCAATATCTTGCTGAATAAATTTTTAAGAATATGTATAAATTTTTCCTTCCAATCATAGTCATTCTTGTTGCAATATGGATAATAATAGGGCTCCAACAACAAGAAGAAAGCGTAAATACAAATATTGATAATGAAGTAAATCTTACAGAATCTGTCGAGGGTTTTGAGTTAAAAGAAATTCTGTTCAATCATAAATCGATTATGATTCCCGCATTCATGGATACAACTTCTGACTTGCACGATTATGCCGAAATACAGTTTCAAAGTTTAAACGACGAACTTTATTTGATTGCCATTTCCGAATCCAAAGATTCGAGCGATATATACTCCTTGGAAGAATATTTTAAGATTGTTGCCGATTATTTTATCAACGATGTTTTAACCGATGGTAAAAGTAATGGTCCGTTATTGAAAGAAATTAATGGAATGAATTCGGCACAAGGATATATTACTGGAAATTTCTCTACCGATGGAGGAGTTTTCAATATTTATTACCGATTAGGAATATACGAAACGGAAGGTTATTATTATCAAGTTTTAACTTGGACTATAGGAGAAAACAGAGATAAATTTGAAGAAGTGATGAATGCCATGTTAAGCTCATTTAAGGAGCAAAAATAAATATAACTTTTATTACAAATTTTCGTACAAAATAACCGTTGAATCAAAAAAATATTGCTTATGAAAAATATGTACACTCTCAACTTAAGAATCACGATTTCACTTGTTTTAATTTTTGGTTCTATACTCAGTTTTGCTCAACCTTCAAGACTTGAAGGCAACTTTGGAGCAGGTTGGTCAAACTACGATTTAATCGATCGTGGAGTTGTAAAAGCAGTTGCATTACAAGCTTCGGCAACAAATTTCAATGCCACTTTTTTGTTTAATAATGCAAATGGAAATTACGATCCGCAGTGGACAGGTAGCAACACGCCTCATGTATATCGACCAGTTGACAGCCTATTGAGTGGACAAGCATTTTATTATTCAAGCGGTGGCTGGAATCAAAACTTGGAGACATCTATCGAATCTGGGAAGTATTATACATTCATTATTTATGGACTAGACCCAGCTTCCACAAGTAACCGTAACATGTCGATTCTACAAACAACTTTTTTACCAGTTTCAATAAACGCAGTAACACAAAATCCTGCAACTCCAGTTACAGGAGGCGAAACGGTTGATGTAACCTTAACTTTAAGCATGGCTAAAAATGCTGATGAAAAAGTATTTTTGCGATATACGACTGATAGTTGGGCAACTTCAAACTTTATAGAAATAACTTCTTTCGACGGAAGCCATCAAGGAATTGCAACAATCCCTGCTCAGATTAATGGAACCAATGTTCAATATTACGCTTTAACAACTACAAGAAGCAATCCTGACGAAAGTACAATTGATTATTATTCGCTAAATATTAACAACAATAACAATATTAATTACGAATACGATGTAGTTGGAGGTCTATCTGCTCCTGAAATTACGCTTTCTTACGACGGCAATATTACCGAAGGAGCAGAAAACAGTGAAATTATAACTGTTACTTTAACCAATGATACTTTTGTAACAACTTTAAATTCAGCTTTTTGGACAATTTCAAATTTGCCTATTGGAGTTTCGGTTGATACAATTATTCGAGTAAACGACACTACCGCAACTATCACATTGTCAGGAAATAGTTCAATTGATTACGATTCTGATATTACAAACTTCACGGTGGAAATTTCAAACGAAGAACTAGAAATTACCGCAACAGGAACGATTGTTGCAAATACAGGCGTTACTTTTACGGCAATAGTTGAGGCAACACCATCAATCGCTTTATCGTTTGACGGAACTATAACCGAAGGTGCTGAAAATGGAGAAGTTATTACGGTTACTCTCACAAACGATGTTTTCGAAGCAAGTTTAAACGCTACCAATTGGATAATCTTAAATTTGCCTACCAGTGTTTCGGTTGATACAATTATTCGTCTTACGAACACAACTGCGAGCATAACATTACAGGGAAATTCAAGCCTAGATTACGATACTGACATCACAAATCTATCTGTCGAAATCACACATGACGAATTAGTTACTTTGTCAACAGGAAGCATTTTGGCAAATTCAGGTGTAACTTTTACAGCCTTAGTGGAAAGCGATCTAATTTGGCTTCATATGCTCACAGTTGATACTCTCGTTCAGACCTTAGGTGACAATGCCGCATATTGGATAAATGCCGAAATCGGTCAAGCAAGTTGGAACGCTAGTCAAATAGGATACGGAACAACAAACGTTGATACTACTGCATGGAATTGGTTCGATGCAGCTTGGTATGCCGATGGTAGCGGAAGCAACAAACAAGTTCATTCTAATATTGCAGTTCCACAAGTTATAGGGACATATTATTATGTTGCAAGAGCCAAAGCATTAGAAACAGATTTATGGTCATATGGAAACAACGATACTTGGACAAACACAACTACGTTTGCCCCAGAATATCAATTTGTAGTTAATGAAATTCCTGCTGTAACATTATCATCAGCAACAGCTGTTGATTCATCTTCTATTGAATTATCTTGGACTTCTGATGTAACTTACTCGACTGTTATGGTTGTTAAATCAAGTATCGCAAGCATCACAAATCCAACGAATGGAACTACTTACACTGTAGGGCTCGCATGTAACGAGGGTGAAGTTATTTATAAAGGAACTGGTACTAATTTTACTCATTCAGGATTAAATGCAAACACCCAAGTTTATTATCATTTCTACACCGTGAATAACGATTATTATTCTGATGTGGTTAGTTCAAATGCAACAACTACAAACGAGGCAGCTCCATCAATCGCATTATCGTTTGACGGAACAATAACCGAAGGTGCTGAGAATGGCGAAATAATTACAGTTACTCTTACTAACGACGTGTTTGAAGCAAGTTTAAACGCTGCAAATTGGACAGTTTCAAATTTGCCAACTGGCGTTTCGGTTGATACTATCATTCGTTTAACCAACACAACTGCAAGCATAACATTATCAGGAAATGCAAGCCTTGATTATGATAGCGATATTACCAATTTTACGGTAGAAATTTCGCATGCCGAATTGCTTACAATGTCAATCGGAAGTGTAATTGCAAATTCAGGAGTAAGCTTTACTGCAATTATCGAAGATGCAGGAATTTGGTTACATATGTTAAGCTATGAAAATTACGAACAAGTAGTTGGTGATAATGCTTCGTATTGGATAAATGCCGAAATTGGACAAGATACATGGAATGTAAGTCAAATTGGATATGGAATAAGCAATAGCGATGATACTGATTGGGTTTGGGAAGACGCAACATGGTACGAAGATGGTTTAGGTTTGAACAAGAGAGTACATGCAAATATTTCAGCACCAAACGCAATAGGAAAATACTATTATATTGCCAGATCAAAAGCCGATTCAACTGATGAATGGCATTATGCAAATGATACCGTTTGGGCAAATAATCCTGTTTTTGCTCCACAATATTTTATAAATGTAGATTCCATACCTGCTCCAACTGCATGTTCTGCATTAACAAGTTCCTCAAGTCAAATAAACTTATCGTGGAACAATGACAACATATATCAAAATGTGATTGTTCTTGCAAAAAGTGGAAGCGATATTTCGGCTACGTTGTCGAACGAAACTGTTTACTCACAAAACGATATAATTGGCGACGCTACAGTAATTTACAAAGGAAGTTTAGAGGCGTATAATCACATAGGCTTAACAGCTTCGACACAATATTTTTATGATTTTTATACTGTTAACAACAATTTTTATTCGTTTATCGAAACTTCTACAAAAGCAAATGCTACGACTTCAGATGGCTCAGAATGTAATCTCGTACTTGATTTAGGCGAAGATACTTCTATTTGTGGTGGTGGAGCAATTTTAATTAATCCTGCTTTAACAGTTTCACCTTATGGCGACTCGCTTGTAATTACATTTGATGCATCATACGGTTCAGGAACATTGATTGGAGTAAGTAAAGTTTATATGCACTCTGGTGCAGAATTAACAAATTCTGGTTCTTGGGATTACCCGATAGGAAATTGGGGACAAGACGACGGAATTGGTTTAATGGAAAACATTGGAACAGACTTATGGCAAATTACAATTCATCCTCAAAGCTACTATAGCTTTCCAGATGATAGTATTGCAACTGGTATTTACTTAGTTTTACGAAATGCTGCCGGAAACATTACTGCTAAAGATAATTTAGGAGAGGATATTTACGTTGATTTAACTCAAAGCACACCTATTTCAAGTTATGGAAGTATCAGCACAACAGAAATTCTAAGTCCGATTGCTTCAATCGCTTGGTCAACCGGAGCAAGTTCTCAAACGCTGACAGTAACATCGTCAGGCTCCTATTTTGCAACAATTACCGATCAATTGGGCTGTACTGCTAATGACACAATCAACATAGAAATGGGGAATATTCCTTTAGTTGATATTGGAAACGACCAAGTTCTCTGCAATGGTGAAAGTATATATCTCGTTGCCGACATAGGATTTGTTTCATATATTTGGTCTAACAGTTCTTCAAACGATTCTTTATTTGTTACAACCGCAGGAAATTATTCGGTTACTGTTACTAATGAAGATGGATGTACGGGTTTCGACTTTGTAAATATTACTGAGAATGAAACTCCAATAGCCAACTTCGATTATGTCGCTGATGGTATGGAAGTAACATTTAACGATTTATCATTGTTTGCAGAGTCATACGCTTGGGACTTTGATGGGAATGGTTCAACTGATTATAGCGATTCAACAGGTGTTTCGAAAACCTATTATTTTACTGGACAATACAATGTAACGCTTACTGTTACAAACGATTGCGGAACAGATTCTCATACCGAATTAGTTGTAATCACAAGTGTAAATTCACTTGAGAAAACAAATAATTTTGATGTCTTTCCAAATCCAGTAAACAACTATTTAACCATCAAAACTAAAAATCAGGATTCCAAAAACATTCGAATATTAAATATACTGGGAGAAACAATTTTCAATTCCAAAACAAACGAATCAATTTTCAATATTGATTTTTCAAATTTAGCAAAAGGTATTTACGTAGTTGAAATTGAATCAGATAATCAAATACAAAAACAACGAATTATTAAAAATTAAAAAATAAACACATGAAACGAACATTTTTACTCATCGGCATATTTGCCATCTTCTCAGCACTTTCGTTTGGACAGACCCAAACATATGTTAAGATTATCCTCGACACGAAACTTATGTCTAGTTTAGATTATAGTTTGGGCGGAGGCTCTGGCGTCCCTGTAACAGGAAAAGTATATGCTCATCTTGGTCTTTGTACGTGTAATCTCAGCGGAACAGGAAATACAGCTACAAGAGATTGTGCAGATTCAACAGCAAATGAAGATTATTGTTTCGACCAAATTTTACCTTATAAATCAAACGTATGGCAACATGTAGTTGGAAATTGGGGTGATACTCCTGAAGACGATGGAGTTGGTTTAATGACAGAAGAAGGAAATGGAGTATATTCAATTGAATTTATCATCGAAAATTACTTTAGTTCAAACTTAGTCAGCGTAGAAAGCGAAGCCGTTGACGTTGTTCCTTCTCAACCTTGGGATTACGAAGAAGGAGGAAAACCATACACTATTGGTATGGTGTTCAGAAACGAAGATGGGACAGCAACAGGACGTGACGATTTAGGAAGCGATTTGTTTATAATCAACTTGTTAACTAATCCTACTGTTATTCAGGGAAGTAACCCTTCGCAAGGTTTTTCAGCTATAACTTTCGTTGTAAACGGTGTTGAGGAAGTCAAAAGCAATAAATCGTATTCAGTTTACCCAAATCCTTTTTCAAATTTTACCACAATCAACTACTATATGCCCAAAGCTTCGGACAACATGAGTATGAAAGTTTACAACGTTGTTGGCGAAGAAATAGATATATTGTATCAAGGCATTAAAGAAAAAGGAAATCATCAAATAATATGGAAAGGCTTAAGTAAATCTGGAGTAAAACTTCCAGCAGGAATTTATTATTACGTTCTGAACGATGGCAACCAAATTATTACAACTCAAAAAATTATTATCAGTCGATAATTTTAATTGAAAATTACATTCATAAGCAATAATATAAACAGATGAAATTATACAAAAGTTTTCTTTTTGTTAGCTTGTTATTTGCACAAAGTATTTTTGCACAAATAGTTAGCGTAACGCCTCCTTACCCATCAATTACTGACTCGGTTACCATTATATTCGATGCGACTCAAGGGAATGGAGAATTGGTGGGCGTTTCTCCTGTTTATATGCACACTGGTGTAATTACTAGCGAAAGTGTTAACGAAGCTGATTGGTTACATAAGATTGCTGAATGGGGAGAAGACGACACACTAGTTTTAATGGAAGACATTGGAAATAATCATCATAAAATGACATTTCATGTGCGTGATTTTTACGGTCTCAGTTCTACTGAAGGTGCCCAAGAAATGGCTTTCGTTTTTAGAAATGTTGATGGGTCAAAGGCTGGAAAAAATGCTGATGGGTCAGACGTATACGTTCATTTGTACGAAACCAATCAATTTGCTCGCTTTACTGCTCCAATTGAGTTCCCATTGGACTTAAATATTGGCGAAACAACAACTATTACAGTTTCAGCAAAAGAAAATGCTATGATTAACCTGTTTCACGAAGGAAATTTAGTTGCACAAACTTACGGAACTAGCTTATCGTGGACACTAAACCCAACTCAAACCGGAAAATTTTGGTTTTGGTTTGAAGCACAAAGTGGAGGAGAAACGATAATCGATTCTGTTTATTACATTGTTCAAACCGAACAAATTATTGCCGATATTCCTTCAGGAACAGTTGATGGTATTAATTACGTCAACGATTCAACCGTAATTTTATGTCTTTTTGCACCTTACAAAGATTTTGTTTATTTAATCAGTGATTTGAGCAATTGGGAAGTTTCGCCCGAATATATGCTAAATAAAACTCCCGACGGAAATCGATACTGGATTCAGCTTACTGGGCTTGAGCCGTTGAAAGAATACGGATTTCAATATTTTGTCGATTTCGAAATAAATATTGCCGACCCTTATGCAGATAAGTTTCTCGACAGATGGAACGATAGTAAAATTCATCCTATTATTTATCCTAATTTAAAACCTTATCCATTCGGAAAAACCTCGGAAATGGTTTCTATATTTCAAACAGGGCAAGAAGACTACGAATGGGAAGTTCCCAATTTTACAAAACCTGACCAACGCGATTTAGTCGTTTATGAGCTATTAGTTCGCGATTTTCATTTATGGCATAATTATCAAACTGTTCTTGATTCAATAGAATATTTAAAAGGGCTTGGAATAAATGCAATTGAACTAATGCCTGTGATGGAGTTTGATGGAAACGATAGTTGGGGATACATGACCGCTTTTTATTTTGCTCCCGATAAAGACTATGGAACAAAAAGCATGTTGAAACATTTTATCGACGAAGCTCATAAAAATGGAATGGCTGTAATTTTAGATATTGTTTTAAATCATGCTTCAGGACAAAATTCAATGGCTCGTTTGTATAAAAACAAAGACACTGGGAAAACCACGTCTGAAAATCCATGGTTCAATGAACGTATTCCACATCCTTACGGATATCATCACGACTTTAACCACGCAAGTTATTATACTCAAGACTTTGTTGACCGAGTTTTAGATTATTGGGTAAGCGAATATAATATTGATGGATACAGAATGGACTTATCAAAAGGTTTTACAAACAACGTAACTGTTGGTTACGACGAGGAAGGAGATATTATTTGGACAGATGTTGGAGCTTGGGGTAATTACGATTCAGACCGAGTATATTTTTTACAACGAATGGCAAATGAACTTTGGGCAAGCCATCCTGGAAAATATATTATATTGGAGCATTTGGCAAGTTTCGATGAGGAAGTTGTGTTGTCAAATCATGGCTTCATGCTTTGGTGCGGACAAAGTGCAAATGGACAATTTAGACAAGCAGCAATGGGTTATACCGATAATTCCGATTTTAAATACGGCATTTCCTATCAAAATTATCAAGGAAATAATTTAGGCAAACATAATTTGGTTGGCTACATGGAAAGTCATGACGAAGAGCGACTTATGTACGAATGTTTGACTTATGGAAACGAATATTATGCCGATGGAGATACTATTCCTACCTACAGCATTAAAGATAAAACTACCGCAATAGAACGAATGGGCTTGGCGGCTGCATTTTTCTTCTCGGTTCCAGGGCCAAAAATGTTTTGGCAATTTGGCGAAAGAGGATACGATTATTCTATTAATTGGCCAGCAATTGAAGAACCCGGAGTTACTCGAACAAACAAAAAACCTCCTCTGTGGGAATACATGACCGACACAAATCGTATTCGATTATATAAAACATATGCTGCATTGATTAAACTCAAAACCGAGAATATTTTATTTCGAACTTCGAATTTTGAAATGAGTACTTCGAATTACGATAAGCGTATTCGACTTTGGGACGACGGTTATGTTGGAACAGATATGGCTGCTGTAATTCTTGGAAACTTCAACGTACAAACCCAGTCTGTTTGGCCTGAATTTTCGCACACCGGTTGGTGGTACGATTATTTATCAGGCGATAGTATTTATGTTGAAAATGCTCAAATTGAAGGAAATAATTTTACATTTCAGTACGAAGCTGGTGAATATCATATTTATACCGATAAAAAACTCGAAACACCCGATTTGTCTGTTCCTAAGGAAGATGGAATTAACGAATTTTATACAGCTAGTGAATATTCATATGCTTATCCAAATCCGTTCAATAATTCGATAACTATTGGATTAAATCTTAATGAACCTCAAAAAATTGAGATTTCCGTTTACAATTTATTAGGAAAAAAAGTAGCTACTATTGTCGATAAAAAACTTAGCTCAGGAACGTATGAATTTATATGGAATGGTGTTAATAATGAAACCGAAATTCAGCAAAATGGATATTACATTTATATTGTTAAGGCGGAGTCTTTTACCGATTCAGGTAAAATTCTAAAATATTAATTAAATCTTGTAATTGTATAGCAACTGATTTATTCCGATTTCAATAAATCTAAATCAATTTTTGGCTCAAAAACCTTTAAAGAATCAATTGGGAGAATTTCAACATTTGTATAATAATGTTTAATAATATCTTTGTATTTGAAGCCCGATTCAGCCATTTGCATAGCTCCTTCTTGACAAAGTCCAACTCCATGACCGTAACCTCGTCCTTTGAAAAGCAAATTATCGCCTTGTGGAACAATTGAAAAAAACGATGAACGCAATTTCCAATCGTAACGAATATCTTTTAAAAGAATTTTCACGTTATTGTAAGTATATTCTTTGGCTCTCGAATGCTGGTTAAATGCAAAAGATGCTGAATAATTCGACTCAGGAACTTTTGCTCCATACCGTTCGAGATATTGTTTCCATTCCGATGCCAGAATTGTTTTTTCCCATTTGGCACTTCTTCGATTCGTACAAAATGTATCGTCGATGCTCACTAAATAGGGTTTTGAATTTAACCAAACATTTCCCGAATTTTCAGTGCGTCCTCCGCAATTGGAGTGAAAAGCTGCCGTGATGCATTTTTTCGAGGTATCGCTAATCACTAATCCTGAGGTAGAAATGGTAGCTTCAATAATTTGTGGATTTTTGGTGCTTCTGCCTTTGTATGCTTGGCAATGAACTCCATCGCATAAATTAAATCCTTCGAAAGTGTGTTTTTCGATATTCTCAAAAGTATAGGTTCGACAAATAATGGCTTGTGAACGATAAAACTCAATGTGAGCCTTTGGTCCGCCCTCTGTTTCGACAACTCCTGCTATGTAATCATCTAATTTTACATGATTTATAATTTCAATTTTGCTATATTTTGCTGTAAATGAGACATCTCCTGTATAAGTTCGCTGAGCTAAATCGGGGTCTGATGGTTTGATTTTGAAAATATTTATTTTATCGATTCCGCTTATTTTTACGTGTTTAAATTTTCCAACAACCTTATCTAAGGTTTTTACATTTAGCGAATCTTTATCGATGGATAAATACAAAATATCGCGGTTATTGAGTTTAATGATTGAACTGTCGGCAAAAATTACATAACTTCCTGAGTCAGGAGTAATAACAAGCGAAGAAATTGAACTTTCGAAGAAAAGAGCAATATTAAGTTTTTCGGGCTGTGCAAAAACACAACTTATAGATAATAAAACGGTTATGGTAATTATGATTGATTTTTTAATCATGTTATTTCAATTATTTTTCAGATAAATATTCATACATCAGTTGTGCCGTTTTTTTCGAAGCTCCTTGCTTTCCGGTTTTTAAACTGAGTTCTTCGTAATTCGCTATCATGTTATTCCTATATTCAGTATTAAATAAAATATTGTTGAGTTCATTTTTTAGATTTTCGATGGTAAAATCATGCTGAATTAATTCTTTTACAATGAGTTTGTCCATAATTAAATTAACTAAAGATATGTATTTTACTTTAATCAATTTTTTGGCAATGCGATATGATATAAGTCCTGATTTGTAACAAACAATCTGAGGAACTTTAAACAAAGCGGTTTCTAAGGTTGCCGTTCCTGAAGTTACCAATGCTGCTGTGGAGAATTTGAGAATATCGTAAGTTTTGTTGAATAGAATTTTAACCGATTCATTCTCGATAAATCTTTCGTAATACTCGTTTTCAATCGAAGGAGCTCCTGCAATCACAAATTGGTATTCGGGATAATGTTCAATTATTTTAAGCATAATCGGAAGTTTCTTTTTAATCTCTTGTTTTCGACTTCCAGGAATAATGGCAATTATAGGCTTTTCAGACAATTGATTTTGGAAAATAAATTCATTTTTTGTTGGTGAGGTTTCCGAATAAGTATGAATGGCATCGTGCAAGGGATGTCCCGAGAAATCGACGTAAAAACCAAGCTGTTTATAAAATATTTGTTCGAAAGGTAAAATCACAAACATTCTAGTAACATACTTTTTGATTTGCTTGATACGAGATTGTTTCCATGCCCAAATTTGTGGCGAAATGTAATAAAAAACTTTAATGTTATTTTCGCTGGCAAAACGAGCCATGCGTAGATTAAATCCAGGATAATCAATTAAAATTAATACATCGGGTTTGTTTTCTAGAAGATCTGATTTACAAAGTTTAAAGTTTTTCAAGATGGTAGCTAAATTCATCAAAACTTCTGCAAACCCCATAAAAGCAAGTTCTTTATAATGTTTTACCAAAAATCCGCCTTGAGCTTGCATTAAATCGCCTCCCCAGCATCTAAATTCAGCTTTGGAATCGAAATTTTTGAGTTCTTTCATTAAATTAGAACCATGCAAATCGCCCGACGCTTCACCTACTATTATGTAGTATTTCATGGCTTATGTGAAAAATTTCAGCCCAAAGACAATGAATGCATACAAAAACGTAGCAAACAAAACTCCTTTAGCCGAAGTGAGTTTATTTGTCCATATAAAAATGAAAAAAATAAGTAAATTCGGAACAATGCACACGCTTAACAATTGGACATAAATATTCGCTTGCGTGATAATTTCAATAAATTCCATAAAGGGAAGATGCCCATACGTACTCATGTAAAAAATTAGAACACTGATGATTGGAGCTAATATTCCGAGCGTTAATCCAATCCATAATTTGTCTAAACTTGATTTCATTTATTTGTTGGTTAATATCGTTTTATAATCATTTATATTTTTAAAATTATAATTCCCATTTTTTGAGATATGAAATTGCTTTATGAGCTGTCATATCAACTTGAACGGGAACCAAGGATACAAAATTATTGTTTAATGCCCACTCATCAGTATCTTCAGCCTCAGGCTCGTGAATTACGAAATCGCCGGTAAGCCAAAAATATTCTCTTCCATTTGGATCAATTCTTTTGTCAAACACTTCTTGCCAAAGCCCGCTTGCTTGACGGCTAACTCTTATTCCTTTTATTTTATCAAGTTTGATTGTTGGAATGTTAACATTTAAACAAACGCCTTTTTCGAGTTTATGTTCAATTGTATTTGCTATAATTCTTTTACAAATTTCTTTTGCTGCCGTAAAATCAGCATCTTTATCGAAATCAAGCAATGAAAATCCAATTGCATCAACTCCAAAAATACAAGCCTCAATTGCAGCAGCCATTGTTCCCGAGTATATCACACTTATCGAAGAATTTGTCCCGTGATTGATTCCCGACAAAACCAAATCGGGCTTTCGTTCCATAATTTGATTAAAAGCCAACTTAACACAGTCTGCAGGCGTTCCATTTGTTTTAAAATATTGAATATTTTTTATAGGTCCTGAAACCTTTTGATAAAATAAGGGATTTTTGATAGTTATTGCGTGAGACATTGCCGATTGAGCTTGCTCTGGAGCAACAACTACTATTTCGCCAAAGTCTTTTGCTGCTTCAATTAAGGAATTAATTCCTTTTGCGTTAATTCCATCGTCGTTGGTAATTAGAATTAAAGGTTTTGTATTTGTTTTCAATCTTATTTGATTTTGTTAGTGCAAATCTAAACGAAATTTGTTAAAATTTTGTCATTTTTTAATGTGAATCAAACCGAGCAGGTTGAGATTTATTCTTTTGCAAAAACAATTTTTCCGTTTTGATATGTGAATTCTACTTCAATATCCAATATTTCTTTTGCTGAAATTTTCATAAAGTCTTTGTTGCAAACAATAAAGTCGGCAAACTTTCCAATTTCGAGGCTTCCTTTTTCATTTTCTTCGAAAGCCGCTTTTGCAGCCCAAATCGTCATAGATTTCAGAGCTTCCTCTTTCGATAAAGCATTCTCTGGTTGAAAACCACCATCAGGCTTTCCTCTTTTATCAGCACGAAAAACAGCCGCATAAAAGCCGAGAAGTGGATTTGTATTTTCGATTGGGAAATCACTTCCACTAGCAAGCCAAGCATTTTGTTCTAAAAGTTTTTTGTATGCATAAGCATTTTTTATTCTATGTTTGCCTAATCTTTCGTCAGCCCAAAACATATCAGATGTAGCATGAGTTGGTTGAACCGAAGGAATAATTGAAAATTTATTGTACAATTGAAAATCATTTTCATTCACGACTTGTGAATGTTCAATCCGCCAACGCAAATCGTTTTTTTCTCTCAAAACTTCGCCATAGGAATTTAGCATCAAGCGAACCGCCGAATCGCCAATTGCATGTGTATTTAATTGAAATTCATTATTATATGCAAATCGACAAACTTCTTGCACAAAATCAGATGTTGCCACCTGAATACCTTGTTGAGTAGGAGAGTCGCTATATGGTTCGAGTAATAAAGCCCCTCGAGAGCCCAAAGCTCCATCGGCGTATATTTTTAACGATTTGAAATGAAGTTTATCGGTTTTGATTTTTTTGTTTTTTTGTTTTAAATCCTCTGACTTAGTAATTTCAAGCATAGCGTATATTCTCATGTTGAGTTGATTTGTACGCTGCAACGAATCAATTAATTTTATTTCATCTATTGACAAACCTGCATCTCCAATAGATGTAAGCCCAACTTTAAAACAATCTTCTTCGGCAATTTGCAGTGCTTGAATTTTCAAATCTTCGTTTGGTTCGGGAATTAAATCTCGTACAAGCGACATTGCTTTGTCAATTAATATTCCTGTGGGTTCTCCATTTTCAATTATTATTTCACCACCATCAACCTTTGTGTTGGCTGTAATTTTTGCCAGAGCTAATGCTTTTGAGTTTACCCATGCTGCATGACCATCGACCCGAATCAGGTATACTGGAATATCGGGAAATACAGAATCTAAAATAGCTTTACTGGGGAATTCTTTAATAAGCCAATTATTTTGATCCCAACCTCGACCTTCGAGCCAAGGATTAATACTGTGTCGTGAAAAATCGAACAAAAGTTTTACAACTTCTTCTTTCGATTTAGAATTCGATAGTTCGGCTCGAGTAACTTTATTTAATCCGTATCCTAAAAAATGACAATGAGCATCAATTAATCCGGGGTAAATGTATTTACCTGATAAATCAAGAAGATTCGAACTTGTATATTTTATTTCGATTTCTTCGTTGGCTCCGATGGCCTCGATTTTTCCATTAACAATAGCCATGCTTTGGTAAATCGACATGACACTATCTACAGAGTATATACTTGCATTTTTAATGATTAAATCGACATTCTTCCTTTCAGGTTCTTTGCATGCTAACATCGTGAATAATAGGCTTGTGATAATAAGAATTTTAACCATTTATGATACAAATAACATTGAATAATTCAAATCACTTTTTCTTCAAACCAGCTATTTGTTCTTCAATCGATTTAATTTTTGATTCTGCATCGGCTAGTTTTTTTCGCTCCATCTCAACCACTTTTGCTGGGGCTCCCGAAACAAATTTTTCGTTGCTTAATTTAATCAAAACAGAATTCAAAAATCCTCTATTATATTCAAGTTCTTCGGTTAGTTTTGCAATTTCCTCTTCGGCATTTACTAAGTTTCCGAGCGGAATGAAATATTCAATTGTGCCAACCATAAAAGAAACTGAACCTTCAGGTTTTTCATCGATTTGTTTTATCTCACTAAGGTTTGCAAGTTTCAATATCACAGAATCAAAAATATTGTTGTACGAATTGTCTGAATTTTTAATGAACAAGGCTAAATTTTCTTTTAGCGGAATATTTTTTTCATTTCTAATGGCTCGAATATTTGTAATTCCATCTTTTGCTTTTTCGAAATCGTAAATTATCTTTTCATCAAAATTAGCCGCTTTTGGCATTTCAGAAATCATAATGCTCTCCCCAGCTTTTCGTTCTTCAATATATTGCCACAGTTCTTCGGTAATGAATGGCATAAATGGGTGTAGTACTTTCAATAATTTGTCGAAAAAGCCAAAGGTTGCAGACAGCGTTTTTTTATCAATTGGATGTTGATATGCGGGTTTAATGCTTTCGAGATACCATGATGAAAATTCGTCCCAAAACAGTTTGTAAACTTCCATTAATGCTTCCGAAATACGATATTTTGAAAAATGATCGTCGATTTGTGCAATAGCTTGATTTAACCTATTGTCGAACCATTCTATTGCTACCTCCGATGATTTTGGCTGTGGAATAGTTGAGTCAATTTCCCAATTTTTTACCAATCGAAATGCATTCCAAATTTTATTTCCGAAATTACGCCCTTGCTCAGTCATGCTTTCGTCGAAAGGTAAATCGTTCCCAGCTGGTGAACAGAATAGCATTCCAACTCTTACACCATCGGCACCGTATTTTTTCATTAGTTCGATTGGGTCGGGCGAGTTTCCAAGCGATTTCGACATTTTTCGTCCCAATTTATCGCGAACGATTCCGGTTAAATAAACATTGCTGAAAGGTTTATCGCCCAAATATTCGTAACCTGCAATAATCATTCGAGCAACCCAAAAAAACAAAATTTCGGGAGCTGTAATCAAATCATTTGTAGGATAATAGTATTTTATTTCTTCGTTGTTCGGATTTCGAATTCCATCAAAGGTAGAAATTGGCCAAAGCCACGATGAAAACCAAGTATCTAACACATCTTCATCTTGGCGAATATCATTAGTAGTCAATGTTAAATTATATTTTTCTTTAGCCAGTTTTACAGCTTCTTCGCTTGATTTTGCCACAACATATTTGTTGTTTGGAAGATAATATGCAGGAATTTGTTGTCCCCACCAAAGTTGACGAGAAATGCACCAATCTTTTACATTTTCCATCCAATGGCGATAGGTATTTTTGAATTTGGCAGGATGTAGTTTAATATTATCGTTCATTACGTTTTCCAAGGCGGGTTTTACCAAATTTTCCATTTTTAAAAACCACTGCATCGAAAGTTTTGGTTCGATAACTGCATCGGTCCTTTCGCTAAATCCTACGCTATTGGTGTAATCTTCGATTTTTACAATAAACCCTTCTTCTTCAAGTTGTTTTACGATTTCTTTTCGAACTACAAATCGGTCTTTTCCAATAAATAATTCGGCACGTTCGTTTAAGGTTCCATCGTCGTTAAAAATGTCGATGGTTTCGAGATTATATTTTTGTCCGAGGTTGTAGTCATTAATATCGTGAGCAGGAGTAACTTTCAACGCACCTGTTCCAAATTCTTTATCAACGTAAGCATCAAAAATCAGAGGAACAGCACGATTTACAAGCGGAATAATTATTTTTTTCCCTTTTAAATGCTGATATCTTTCGTCTTCGGGGTGAACGCAAACAGCCGTATCGCCAAGAATAGTTTCGGGACGAGTAGTTGCAATGGTTACAAATTCATTTGTACCTTCAATTTTATATCGAACGTAATATAATTTTGATTTAACTTCTTTGTGATTTACTTCTTCGTCGGAAACAGCTGTTTTTGCTTGAGGATCCCAATTTACCATGCGAACACCGCGATAAATATATCCTTTGTTGTATAAATCAATAAAAACATCAATTACACTTTCCGACATATCGTCGTCCATTGTGAATTTTGTTCGAGACCAATCGCACGAAGCCCCAAGTTTTTTGAGTTGCTCAAGAATAATTCCGCCATGTTTTTCTTTCCATTCCCAAGCATGTTTCATAAACTCTTCGCGAGTCAACTTATTTTTGTCGATTCCATCTGCTTTCAGTTTTGCAACAACTCTTGCTTCGGTTGCAATAGATGCATGGTCGGTTCCAGGTAACCAAAGTGCATTTTTTCCTTGCATTCGGGCTCGACGAATCAATACATCTTGAAGTGTATTGTTCAACATATGCCCCATATGCAAAACTCCAGTTACGTTTGGAGGAGGAATTACAATTGTGTATGGTTCTTTTGTTGCATCAGGTTTTGAACTGAAAAAATTGTTTTCAATCCAGTATTTGTACCATTTATCTTCGGTTTGTGTTGAATCGTATTTAGCAGGGATTTCCATTTTATAAGGTATTTCTAATTTTTATCGAGCAAATTTAATAATAATCGGTAAATAAGTTGTAAAGTTTGTAAAGTTTGTAAAGTCCATAAAGTTCAAAGTTTGTAAAGTAAGAAACGGAATAAAATTCTGAATTTTAGCTTCTTTTTCCAAATTTCCAAATTAGCAGATTAACACATTTATTCATTAACCCGTTGTGCATTTAGACAATATTAATTTTAAGATTATTTGAATTTCTATCAAAAACAAATTTGTTTATTCCCTGAATAACAGTAAGAGCGACTATCTATACTAAGATATTCAGACGTGAAATTTATAGATATTAACTCTATATCACTTAACTTAGGTTTTCTTATTTGTTTTAAAAAGTTTTCTTTTTCTGAAATTGTTTTTAAAAATTCTAAAATTTTCTCGTAACTTGCTTCAAAGTTGTTCATATATTTAATTGTTTGAATCACAAATAAATATACATATTTTTTTAATCCAATGAACAACTTTTATTATTTATTTTACAAATGCACAACGGGTTTGTATTTTTTTTAATGTTTGAGTTTCAAATCTTTAAAAAAATATAAGCAAGTTTTTTTTGCAACAAAACAGTATTTTAATATTTGGTTTATGAAAAAATTTTATCTTAATATTATAATTCCATCAGTTATTTCTGTGCTCTTGTTCGTACTTACTATTTTCTTGTACATTATTCCTCATTATCAGGACAATATAATGAATGGAAAACGAGAGATGATTAAAGAATTAAATAACGCAGTACAGAGCCTTTTATTCGAATACAACAAGTCGGTAAATGAAGGAACTTTGACTTTAGAGGATGCTCAAAAAAGAGCTGTTTATAGAATGAAAAATTTAAGATATGGCCTTGAGAATAAAGATTATTTTTGGATAACAGATTTACATCCTAAAATGGTCATGCATCCATTTAGACCTGATTTAGACAGTACAGATTTATCTGATTTTAAAGATCATCACGGGAAAAAGCTTTTTACTGAAATGGTTAACATCGTAAAACAATCAAAAGAAGGATATTTGGATTATAGTTGGCAGTGGAAAGATGATTCATTGAAAATGGGTTCAAAATTGTCTTATGTTAAATTTTTTGAGCCTTGGGGGTGGATTATTGGCACCGGAATGTATGTTGAAGATGTTGAAATTGAGATACAAAAATTAACAAGGAATTTAATCTTAATTTCAATTGTTATTACACTATTAATTTCTTTTTTGTTGATTTATGTTTCACAGCAAAGTTTGAAAATTGAGAAAAAACGACAAACAGTTGTGTTTGCTTTAAAAGAACAAAATGAAGAATACGCTGCTTTGAATGAGGAGTTTAAGTTAAAAAATGAAGACTTGTTCGAAGCAAAATTACTTGCAGAGAAAAAAGCTAGAGAAATTGAGGAAAGCGAATCGAGGTATAGATTTATTTCAGAAAATACCTCAGATGTGATTTGGTGTATAGATTTAAAAACATTGAAATACACATTTGTGAGTTCTTCGGTAAAAAATCTATTAGGATATACTCCTGAAGATTTAATAGGTAAGTCGTTGAATTATACCCTTTCAAAACAATCAGCCGAATTAATCGAAGAGATTTATCAAAGAGAAATTTTGAATCGAAAACACAAGGATACAAGTAATAACAAATTCACGAATATAATTGATCAAATACACAAAAACGGGAATAGTGTTTTAACCGAAATTGCGACAAAAATTGTTTTTGATGAAGATTCTAACCCGTTTGAAATTATAGGCGTTTCTAGAGATATTACCGAGCGGTACCAATTGGAAATTGAAAAAACCAGACTCTCGAATATTATCAAATACAGTTTAAATGAAATATTTATACTAAAGCTTCCTAATTTAAAATTTTCTTATGCGAATCAATCGGCATTAAAAAATCTAGGCTACAGTTTAGCTGAAATACTGCATTTTTCTCCAATTGATATTACCAATAATTTCCCTGAAAATAGAATGAAATGGATTAGTGATGAATTCATTTTAATCGAGAAGAAAATAATTACGTTTGAAACAGAGCATAAACGAAAAGATGGCTCAATTTACCCTGTTGAAATACATTTACAACTATTTGTTGAGAATAACGAAAAAATGCTATTTGCATTCGTTAATGATATTTCAAAAAGAAAAGAAGTGGAAAATAATTTAAAAGAGAGCGAATCGAAATTTAGAAATATTTTCAACTCCAGCTCTGATGGAATTCTAATTTTAGATGTTAATTATGAAATTCTTAATGCAAATGAAACATTATTAAATCTTTTGAATTACGAATTGCAAGAGGTAAGAAATAAACACATATACGATTTTGTTTTACCACTATATGTAGAGAAACTTGAGGAAAGAGCGAAACTTTTGAAAAATAATATTTCTATTGAATCTATTGAAATTGAGGTTGTTAAAAAAAATGGAGAGTTACTTCCTGTTGAAATAAACAGCAAAGTAATTGTGTACGAAAACTCGAATGCTATTTTGGTTATTGTACATAATATTTTTGAACGTAAAATGCTTGATAAAAGAATATTTAATTCAATTATATATACTGAGGAAAAAGAAAGAGAGCGGTTTGCTAAGGATATTCATGATGGTTTGGGACCATTGCTTTCTACTTGTAAAATATATCTTCACACATTAAAAGATAAGGTAAGTAGCGATACAGAAGTACATCAATATGCAAATAGAGCCGAACAATTACTCGACGATAGCTTGTTAAGCATTAAAGAAATTTCTAATAATTTAAGTCCGCATATATTAAGAAATTATGGGTTAATACAAGCCATAAAATCATTTATCGACAATTTAATTCCGGTAACAAAAGTTCATTTTAATTTCGAATATAACTCAGAAAATAGATTAAATGAAATAGTCGAATTTACATTATATAGAATTGTAACAGAGTTAATCAACAACACATTAAAGCATGCCGAAGCAAGCTTGGTAAGCATTTCAATTAAAAATAAAGAATCTAATTTTGAACTTAGTTATGTTGACAATGGAAACGGTTTCGATTCAGAAAAATTGTTATCGCACAAAAATGGTTATGGATTAATTAACATGGAAAACAGGATAAAAAAGCTCGACGGTATTTTAAAATTCAGCACTTCTTTAGGTAAAGGAGTTAAAGTTGAAATATTCCTAAATCTAAACACAAATCAACATGATTAAAATTGTTATTATTGATGATCTCCCAATAGTATTAGAAGGAATTAGAGTTTTACTCAATCAAATTAAAGATTTTAATGTTATTGCTGAATTCAATAGTGCACAACTTTTTTTAGAAAATATCGAAACTCTTGATGTTGATATTATTCTTACTGATATTGATATGCCTGTAATGGACGGAATAACTTTAACAAAAATTATTTCGACCAAATATCCAACCCAAAAAATAGTTGCACTGTCAATGTACTCCGATTCAAAATATTATTACGAAATGATTACCGCCGGAGCAAAGGGATTTGTGCTAAAACAATCGAGTGTTAACGAACTTGAACAAGCCATAAGAGAAGTTTACGTTGGCGGAAATTATTTTTCAAATGATTTGTTACACAATGTTATATTGAGCATGCAAAAAATTGAATCTAGAATTGTTAGCGAAAAAATTGTGTTACTAAAATTAAACGAACGTGAAATCAATTTTCTAAAACTAGTTTGCCAAGGACTTAGTAATAAAGAAATTGCCGGAAAATTATTTCTAAGTATTAAATCTGTTGAAAGTATTAAAACAAAGATTCTCGAAAAAACAGGTGCAAAAAACAATGCAGGTCTCATTATTTGGGCAATCAAAAATAAGATTGTAGAAATTTAGCCCCAATTTTTCAAGGGTTTTCCTAATAAAAAAAATAGGGATATCCCTATTTTAATATAGTAGCTCCCCCAAATAAATTCTCATCGTTGAATTATAATTTTACATTATCCAAAATTAAGTTCAATTATGAAAGAAAATCCTATTCAAGAAATAAAAATTATTTTAGTAGGAAATGATTCTAATTTTATTTCCGTAGTTAATATGTATTTGACCAAAGAAATTGGAAATATATCGGCTACCGAAATAAGTAATTGCAGAATGTTGCTAAAATATCCAAACTTAAATATTTTTGATGTTGTACTGATTGATTTTGAACTATCATCATTGAATTGCAGGGAAGAAATTACGAAATTGAATTTCGAATATCCCAATTTAAAAATGATTGCAATTTCAATGCACAAAGACAAGTTTTATTTAGAAGACCTTATCTGTATGGGTTTTCGGGGGTTTGTTTACAAACCTGATTTTGTCGCTTCTATCGAAATTGTTTTGAATAATGTTCTGAACAATGTTTTCGATTTTAAACAATTATATAACCAATAACCCTTAAACTCAACAAATAATATGGCAACTAGTGAAAAATATTACTCATACTTATCGTTCACACTTGGAAATGAAACATATGCATCTCACGTAAAAAATGTAATCAATATACTTGAAATGACTCATGTTACAAAAGTTCCGAAAGCACCCAAATATATGCTTGGAGTAATCAATTTGCGAGGAGCGGTTCTTCCGGTTATTGACACCAGAATGAAAATGGACGTTGAGCAAACTGAAATTTCAAAAGACACTTGCATAATTGTTTTGGAAATAAGCATTGATGATGAAAAAATTTATATCGGGAGTATAGTCGATTCGGTTAAAGAAGTTCTCGAAATAGAACCAGCCGAAATTTTGCCTCCACCAAATATTGGAAGTAAATACCGTTCTCAATTCATAACAGGAATGTATAAAATTAATGATGAATTTATAATGATACTCGATATGAATAAAATTTTTTCAATCGATGCCCTTGTCTCACTTAAAGATAATTTCGAAACTCAAGAAAAAGTTTAAATTTTTGAATTACAAATTACGAATTAAACCTTTGTTGGTGTTTTCACCAACAAACGAAATAAACACCGAATACTTGTTGGTGACAACACCAACAAGGGAGAAAAATTACGAATTAAAATGTCGAATAGGCTGTCATTCCGAACTTGCTGTGAGGAATCTAAATTTTAGAAACAAGAGAGATTTTTCGCATGAAACTCGAAATGAAAAAAAACATTGACAAAATCACAAATTAACAATTAAATAATTAACAACATGAAAAACATCAAAATTGGAACAAAACTAATCTCTGGATTTATAACTGTTGCTCTAATAGTAGTAATTAACGGTTTTGTGGGCTATAATGGAATGTCGAACGTGATGGATTCACAAGATGAAATAGCAACTGTAAAATCACCTAGCATTACAAATTTACTAAAATTATCACGAGAGCAGGTAAATGTTTGGGTAGGCGAGCGAGGATTAATTAACCGAAGAATGATGAAGCCGGAACTCCGTAAAGCTCAATACGATTGGATAGATGCCGCTTTTGAACGAGCCGATGAAAACATAAAAATATATGAATCATTACCTCATCCTTCCGATGAAATTGAAGAATGGAACAAATTAATTATTGAGTGGAATAATTGGAAACAAGCACACCAGCAAGTATATAGTTTATCAAAGGAAAAAGATAAATTGTTGACTTCTGGGATTGAATTAACCGATGTGAAAATTGATGAAATTGATAATCAGGTTTTAGAACAATCATTAATCTCAAGACAATCGTCATTAGAACTTACAAAAAAAATAAACGAATTAATAAGCATTAATGAAAAAAATATAGCGGAAACCGATAAAATTGCCAATGACGAATCACATAGAGCAATCATTTATGTAATAATTCTTATTTTCATGGGGGTAATAGGTGCTTTAGCAGTAGGAATTATTATCAAACAAGGTATTGTGATTCCATTAGCCAAAGGAGTTAAATTTGCCGAACAAATAGCAAATGGCGACTTAACCGCAAAGCTCGATGTTGACCAAAAAGATGAAATAGGGGTTTTAGGAAAAGCATTACAACATATGTCGCATCAATTGCAAGAAATAGTTGGGAGTGTAATTGCCGGAGCCGAAAATATTTCTGCAGCTAGTCAGCAAATGAGTTCAAATGCTCAAACCATGTCGCAAGGAGCAAACGGACAAGCCGCATCGTCAGAAGAAGTTTCTAGTTCGATGGAGCAAATGGGCTCGAATATTCAACAAAATACCGATAATGCTCAACAAACCGAAAAAATTTCACAAAAAGCAGCCATCGAAATACAAGAAAGTAGTTTAGCTGTGAATCAAACTGTTGATGCTATGAAAAAAATTGCCGGAAAAATATCAATCATTACCGACATTGCTTTCCAAACAAATATTCTAGCCTTAAATGCAGCCGTTGAAGCAGCACGAGCAGGTGAACAT
>Ga0209417_1000566_pt1 | contig 84484 bp, 70 predicted proteins | sample RifGroF2_FD_184002 | JGI IMG/M metagenome (GOLD analysis project Ga0209417, IMG submission 184002) | Groundwater microbial communities from Rifle, Colorado, USA - Groundwater F2 (SPAdes) (version 2) | ecosystem: Environmental > Aquatic > Deep subsurface > Groundwater | place: Rifle, Colorado... | reverse complement strand
CATGTCCATGGTCATAGCTACAGATTATGGACGGAATCCAACGCTTTTTCAAGATTGCGCCAATTTCACCATCATGTTGCGTTGGAAATGGGGATATTTTCACCATCATCTTGCATTGGATAATTCTTACATTTGACAAGCGCTCCCGCAATGTATCAGAATTAGGGAAAGACGGTCCATGTTTAATTTTTTCAGGAGGATACGATGTCTGAGAATAGAACCGGCGAGGTAGTAAGCGCGTTTTTGCTGGGCGGAATTATAGGCGCGGCCCTGGGCATACTTCTTGCCCCGGCCTCCGGCAGAGAAACCCGCGAAAAGGTATGCGATTGGATGGACGAGACCAAAGAAAAAACCAAAGAGAAACTGGAAAAATTGGAAGAAGAAATAAAGCGCCGCAAGGAACAGCTGGTTAAGCATTAAAAAGAGTATTTTTAAAACCCCGTCCGCCTAAGACGGACGGGGTTTTTTATTCCGCTGGAGGCGCCGATTTAGATGCTTTCCGGCACGCCTCAGCCGCGGACAGCGCCAGAGGCCCGCGTCCGCCTAAGGCGGAGAAGTGTCTCCAAAGGGCCGAACAGCCAGCCCAGGGAGAAAGTGGACACCGTGCCTATAACTATTATCCAGCTCCAGCCTATTGAAGCATAACCCTTTTCAGAAAGATAAAGCACTCCGCCCGCAAGCGCCGCGCTGAAAATCATAGCCGCCACATTCCCCAGGTTGACCGTGCGCTTTGTAAGCAGACCGAGCAGAAACACTCCCAGCAGGCTGCCGGCGGTAACCCCGTTTATTTTGAAAGCCAGCCAGAGCATGCGGCCCGATCCGGCCGCGCACAACCAGGCTATCTGCGCAAGCAGCAGGCCGAAACAGACCACGCTAAGCCGGGAGGCCAGCAGATAGTGCCGTTCATCGGCCTGTTTTTTTATGAGAGGCCGGTAAATATCCGTTATAAATGATGAAGAGAGCGAACTAAGAGGCGAATCTATGCTGGCCATCACCACTGCCACCAGCACCAGCCCCTTAAGACCGGCCGGCAGAACATTTATCGTGAAATGTGAAAGTATCGTATCGGCGTTGGCCGGCAGGGAAAGAGCCGGATTCTGCCTGTAAAAGACGAAAAGCAGCGTGCCTATGCCCAGGTAAAGCGCTGTCACGGGGAAACTGGTGAAAATGGTGGCTAAAATAGTTTTCTGGCTTTCACGGCGGGTTTCAAGCGTGAGCAGGCGCTGCATCAATTCCTGGTCCGTGCCGAAAGCCGCCAGTGAACCGAAAACCCCGTTAAGCACCGCCACCCAGAAAATATTGGGGTCTTTAAAATTCCAGCCGAAGTTGAAGATAGAGAGTTTCCCCGCTTCTTCGGCCAGGCGCCAGGCGCCGAAAAATCCGCCGTCTATATGCAGCAGCAGGTAGCCGGCCACCGCGGCGCCCGCAATATAAAAAGTGGCGGCCTCAAAAGCGCCGGTCCAGAGGACGGCCTTTATGCCGCCAAAGCCTATAAAAACCACGCTGACCATGGTAAAGAAAGCTATAGTGTAACCCAGCTGCCAGCCCATGACCACCGACACGGCAAGAGAAGCCGCGTAAAGCCGCACGCCGGAAGCGAAAAGGCGGGTGACAAAAAAGAAAACCGACCCGGCGTACTGCGTCTGCGGCCCGAAGCGGTGTTTCAGAAATTCATAAATAGTAGTGCAATTGAACTTATAAAACGCCGGGATAAAAACAAGAGCTATGAGCACGCGGGCGGAAGCCGACCCTATAAAAAACTGAAGGTACTGCCAGTTTTCCGAGAATCCTACGGGCGGCATTCCCACTATGGTCATGGCGCTTATTTCAGTGGCCACGAAAGAAAGCGTGCCCACCCACACCGGGGTTTTACGCCTGCCCAGAAAATAATCCTGGGTATCGGTTTCGCCGCGGCCTTTGAACCAGGCGATAAAGAAAAGGAACAACATGGCTGCCCCAAGCAGCCCATAGTCCAGCGGGGCAAGCCCTGTAATGCGTTCAACCGCGGCGGTTTCGTTCATGTTTTTCGGCTTTTTTTATTTTTCGCCATTGGACCAGCACCTGAGCGGACGTGGAAAGTCTTTTTCCGCCGAAAACATGAGGGTGCCGCCGCACCAGTTTGGCGTTGACGGTTCGTATCACATCAGAAAGCTTAAAACGCCCCTCACGCTCTGCAAGCGCGCTGTGAAAGACCACCTGCAATAAAACATCGCCCAGTTCTTCCCTCAGGTTTTCCCAATCGTTCTTTTTAACCGCCTGGGCAACCTCAAGCGCTTCTTCATGGAGATATTTTAAAAGCGTGCGGTGAGTCTGCTTACGGTCCCAGGGACAGCCTCCCGGCGCCAGCAGCGCGTCCATTATGCGCGCGAGCGCGCGCAGGCTTGAACTGTCCGCTGATTTTCCGGCTTTCCGGACAGGCTTATATTTCATGGCGGCTTTTCCTTTCATTCGTCCCTTGAAAAGTATATAATTTTATATTGGGTTTCCCCAAAAAAAGCGTCAGCCTTAGGCGGACGCGGAGGGCGTATGACAGGAACAGAAAAGAAACCTGAAAAAGGCCTGTACCGTGTGCTGGACAAAGGTTTTGTGAAACTGGTAGATTTCATGGGAGGCGACCAGCGGGCCGTTCAGTCCGCGAGAGTCACTTTCGGCTCCCGGACCAGGGGCGCGCAAAAGGATAAAAGACTTATAGAATACCTGCTGGCTCACGGCCACCATACCCCTTTTGAACACTGTGTTTTTCAATTTCATATAAAATGTCCCATTTTCGTGGCAAGACAGTGGATGCGCCACCGCATGGCCTCTTACAATGAGGTCAGCGCGCGCTACACCGAGGTGACGGAAGAGTTTTACATACCGCCGGCTTTCCGCGCGCAGGACAGGATAAACCGCCAGGGCTCCACGGCTTCGCCCGCGCTTGACCAGTCAAAAATGCTGGCTGTTTATGAAGACAGCGTTAAGGCCTCTTATCGGGCCTATAAAGAACTGATAAAAGCCGGGGCGGCCAGAGAAATGGCGCGCATGGCCCTGCCGGTATCGCAATACACACAGTTTTACTGGAGCGTAAACGCGCGCAGCCTGCTTAACTTCCTGTCGCTTCGGATGGACGCTCACGCCCAGTCTGAAATACGTGATTACGCCGGCGCCATTTCAAAAATTTTCAATAAGAAAATGCCCTGGACCTGGGAGGCTTTTTTAAAACTCCATGCAAATTAACCTGAATCCTTCAGTTGAAAGCTTCCCGGCGCAAAGCGCCGGCGCGCTTCGCGCGGGTTACACCCTCGCGAATTCTGCGCGCAATGCGCTTGATTCGCGACCCGCAGAGCGGGGAATCCCGCAATGTTCCTGTTCCCCGTATTTCTCACTCTCGATGAAAACCATCTTTAATCGCGGGATTCGGGTTGAAATTCTGCTGGCGGTTTTCTGCCTTGTGTCGGCGCGCGGCGCTTACGCGCAGCCGATAATGATCAGCGGTCCTGAGCGCGAGCTCAAGGAAAGCGACATTGAAGTTTACGGTAAAATTACCGGCATTGCCACCGCAAAGGACACCTACGATGTTTTCGCCCCTTTTGACGGCAGAGTGGAAGAGGTGCTGGCGGAACTGCTCGACTTTGTCACCCCGCAAACCACGACCGCCAGGCTTGTATCAACGGAAATGGCGGCCCTGCTTGACGCGACCTCTCCCGCGGAAAGGAAGCAGACCGAGAAGCGCTGGCAGGATGTTTACAAATACTACGATGTAAAGCCGGATGAACAGGGGATAATATTGAATGTTTATATAAAACCAAAGGACAAGGTTTATAAGGGCGACCGCCTTTTCACAATGGCCAGAAAAGTTGTGATTGTAGGCAAAAACACGGAACCGCTTTATTCGCCGCTGGCTCCGGGCATGACGGCCGAAATGGTTTACGACGGCGACAAATCAATTAAACTTAAAACCACACTCTCCAGTTTTCTTCCCCTGGAGGGACGCCCGCTTTACAACCGCGTCTGGCTGGAAGCGCTGGACTTGCGCAGCGGCATACGGATAGGCGAACGCTTTAACGGATACATCTTCGTGGGCAGAAGCGAGAACGTGCGCCTTGCGCCCAGAACCGCTATAATAGAAAAAAACGGCCGTAAATATCTTGCGATAGAGGTGGAAACAGGCCTGACCACCGAGACTGAAACCGAGCTTACTAAAAGCGGCCTTCATTTTTTAAGCCCCTCCCAAAAAATCGCCCGCCAATCCGGCGGGCACCCGCTGGAATAGCGGGCGATTTTTTGGGGATATTGGGAATGACCCCACCACCTGCGGCGGGTGGTGGGGTGAATTTGCCGACTTTTTAATTGGTTTCTCATATTCAGTCCCGGAGGTCCCGAATCCGCCCGCTATTTCAGCGGGCGTCCGCCTAAGGCGTACGGATTTGGGAAAACTTATGGAAAAAATGAAAAAACAAAACAATATCTACTCAAGTTTCATGTTTATCAAGCTGGATCCGCTTTTCAGACGGCTTATTTCAAACGAAAAAATAGCCGCCAAACAGGAATTTGAGAACATGGCGGCCTCCTGCCAGGAAAAACTTTTTTTCCGCACCTACATGCTTGCCGGCCTGTGTTCCGATTCCGACCTCCTGATCTGGCGCATGTCCGACGATCTGGAATTTTTGCAGGAGAACTGCGCCCGCACGTTTTCCACCGGGGCCGGGCGGTATTTTTTAAATACCCACTCTCTGCTGGGCGTGCACCAGGCGACGGAACAGTCCGCGCCTAAAAAAGACCTTGAATTCGGCTTTCTGCCCAAAGAGTCTTTCGGCCTTTATAAATTCATGCTGATACACCCTGTAGTCAAGTCCCATACATGGTACGAGCTTTCGGATGAAGAACGCAGCGCCATGCTAACGGAGCGAACCTGCGTGGTGGGCCGATATAGGGAAATACGGGAGAATTTCTTTACTTCCTACGGCCTGGGCGAGCAGGAAATGATAGTGGCGCGCGAAGCCCGGCATCTGGACGAACTGACTAACGCTACCAGGGAACTGCGCGAACTGCGCATAAAAAACTACACAGCCGGCGACAAGCCGGTATTTTTGTGCGTGGGCCGTGACCTGCGGGAAATACTTGACGCGATAAGTTAAAGTTAAAGGGATTTGCCATAAGCAGAAAGACTGCCATAAGCTTTAAGCCATAAGCCATAGGCTTGTAAGGAACTCCTTAAAAGCTTACGGCCTAAAGCATACAGCCTGTGACGCGGCTGAAACAGCCGCATAGCTTATGGCTTATGGCGGGCGCGGCGCCCGTATGGCTTAAAGCGACGAACTCCTCCAAGGAGAACTTTATGAAAACTATTGGCATGATAATGGCAGGCGGAAAGGGTGAACGGCTTTATCCGCTCACGAAAGAGAGATCGAAACCAGCCGTCCCCTTTGGAGGCAAGTATCGTATTATTGACTTCGTGCTGTCTAACTTTATAAATTCCGGCATTTATTCCAACTACGTGCTTGTGCAGTACATGTCGCAGTCCCTGATAGAATACCTGCGCTCCACATGGAACCTGGGCGGCATCACGCGCGAACACTTTATAACAATAGTTCCCCCCCAGATGCGCCTTGGGGAAATGTGGTACCGCGGCACAGCCGACGCCGTGAAGCAGAACCTTAACCTGATAACAGATTACACACCCGACCTGGTGGCCATATTCGGCGCCGACCACATCTACCGCATGGACATCCGCCAGATGATAAGCTTCCACCTTGAGAATAAGGCGGATGTGACAGTGTCGGCGCTTACCGTGCCGATAAAGCAGGCCTCGCGCTTCGGCACCGTGGTAACTGACGCCAAAAACAGGGTGACCGCTTTTGAGGAAAAACCAAAAAACCCGAAGCCCATACCCGGCAACCCCAACTTCTCCTACGCCTCCATGGGCAACTATATTTTTTCCTATGACGCGCTGGTCAGGATCCTGCACGAGGAATCGGGCGAGACGGTGGCACTTGACTTCGGAAAAACCATACTGCCATCGCTGCACAAACGCTATCGCGTGTTCGCCTACAATTTTGCCTCGCAAAAACTGCCCGGCATCAAATCCTACGAAGAAAGCAACTACTGGCGCGACGTAGGTACGCTGGAATCTTTCTGGCAGACGCATATGGACCTGCTTGGCCCTAAACCCAGGCTTGACCTGAACAATAAACTCTGGCCGATACATGACAGCAGGTATAACGCCGGCCCCACTAAGATAATAGATTCCCACCTTCAGGATTGTATGCTTTCAGACGGCTGCGTAATAAACCAGTCGTCACTCAAACGCTGCATACTTTCAAACGACGTTATAGTGCACGAAAAATGCCATTTGGAAGACTGCATTATAATGGACGCTTGCGAGATAAAAGCCGGTTCCCGCCTGAAAAAGGTCATAATAGACCGGTACAACACGCTGGAAGCCAAAACGACAATCGGCTTCAACTCCGACCAGGACGCCCAGAACCATTACATAGATCCCGACGGCATAGTGGTGATACCGCGCGGTATTTCAAAGTGGCAGTAATAACGGATCAGGTGGATAGGCTGTAGGCAGTTAGCCTGTAGGTAAGAAGCAGATATTGCTAATAGCCTTCTGCCTAAGTTTACAAATGTCGATTGAAATATTTTTTGAGACACCCGCCCCTGCCGCGGTAAAACGCGCCAGGCCGCTTTTCAAAAGAGCGGTGCGTTCGGCCCTTGGGAACAGGTTATCAAAACACACCGTGTGTCTTATTTTTACGGACGACTCCGGTATTAAAAAACTGAATAAAAAATTTCTCGGAAGGAACCGCGTTACAGATGTGATCTCTTTCAACTATCCGGCCCCGCCCGGATTTAAAGCCCCTGCCGTATTCGGCGACATTTATGTGTGTCTCTCCAGGGCGGGCAAGCAGGCAAAGGCCATGGGGCACTCCGTTTTAACGGAACTGCTGATACTTTCCACGCACGGGGCCCTGCATCTGGCTGGCATGAACGACTACACCCCGGCGCTCCGGCGCCGCATGAACCTGAAAACCGCCGCCATCCTTAAAGAACTGGCCTAAAAATATCTTTCATTAACTCCGACCGCCATGGACACATGGCAAATCCAGGACGAATCGCGAACAGATTTGCTTAAAGTTGTATACTTAAATAAGTACATTTTAAGGAGGGGGATAAATGAAACGCTTCAACTTGTCCGCAGCCGTATGCCTGTCCGCGCTTCTGCTGGGCGCCTGCTCCGCCGACCTGCGCAAAAAGATACCGCCCATAGAGGACGTTCTTCGCGCGGGACCGCTTGCTAAAATACTGGTTTATTCCGGCAACGTGGCCCTTGGCCAGAGCGGCCCTTCCGCAGACGGCATGACCCTTTCCATAGGCGGCACGGCCGGCTTGAGCGCCCAGGGCCGCGACGCGAACAACCGGCCCATAAAGATCACGCCCACATGGACCGCCAGCAAGCCTGAATTAATAGAGATAACACCGCGGGCCGGCGACATGGTTCTGGTGAAAGGGCTCAGGGAAGGCACCGCCGAAATAGCGGTAGAATACGACGGCGTAAAAAAGACGGTTGAATATATATTTATAAAATGAAATTCGGCTGCGAGTACGCTTTATCCCGCAGTACCGGGCCCGCTGAAACCGGGCCCGGCGCGGCCACGCTTTCAGAAGAGGCCCTGACACTGGCCCCGAAGGGAGCCCTGCCGCTTGTCGTTCCATGGGAAGAGATAACCGCGTTCTCGCTCGGAGATTACAGGGCGAAACTTGCCCTCAGGCAGGCCGCTCTGACAATAAGCTCCCTTGGCTACCAGTTTGAGAACTTCGCGCAGCACGCTGCGCGGCTGCGCAACGAAAGACTGCTGAAACTGGCTCTGGCGGAAGAACCCCTGAAAAAATCCATGATAGAGGCGGAACTGGCCTATAAAGACACCACTTCGGAATTTAACTGCCGCTGCGAACTGCGCATCTATGAAACTTCCCTCGTCGCTCTGCCCGAAACCGCCGATTTTCTGCGCCTTCCTTTCCGCTTTATAACTGAAGTGAAAGAAGGCGATTACAATATGGAAATAACCGGGGAATGCGGAGAACGCTGGAGCATAAGCGGCCTTGGCCGCAACTACGACCATTTCCGTGATTCCCTGCGCGCGCAGATGGCGGAGCTTGACCTGTTCGTGCAGAAAGCGCTGGCCGCCGCCCTGCCCGGGGTCTCCCCGCTGGAGATACGCGCCCTGTCCGGCCTGCTGCGCGAGGGCCGCCTGGTCCCGTTAGCCGAGGCGGAAAAAATCCTGCCCGGAGCTTCGGCCGCCATAGAAAAGCGCGTATGCTGGTCTAAGGACGACTCCATGGAATACAACTTCCTTAAAAAGCTTTCCGCCACGGGCAAAACGGCTTTTGGCGTAAAAAAAGGCCTTATGGGGAAGCTGGGCGGCGACCATCACATGTTCCTGTTCTGCGCGGAAAAACCGGCGCCGGCGGTCATGGTTGAGTCCTTCCTGGTGGAGCCTAAAGCTAAAGAGACCACGGACAAAAAAGCAACCTACGTTTACCGCCTCCCCCCCGGCGCGAAGGACCCCTGGGCGGGCTTTCTTTCCTTTTTCAATCGCGCCATGACAGCCGTAAATTTCAGACACATGCCGGTGCTGCTTTCGGAAGAACGCCTGGCCGACCCTAAAAACGCGATTTACACCGGGGCGCTGGCCCGCATACCTGAACTGGCAGCCCTGAGACAGCTGTACGTGGGGCGGGCCATACATTCCGGAACTGAGCAATGGAAGGCGGGGGTGTCGGCGCTGCTGGATTTCGCGGCCAGAAACCCCGGCGCCAGACAAGGCGGAACCAAAGAAGACGGAACAGAGGAGGACCAATGACGGGCTATAAACATCCGTGCCGCTATTGCGGAGAGCTTGTGCCGCCGGACGCCAATGTCTGTCCGGCCTGCGCTAAAATAAATCCCTATGGTGACTTCCGCTGCCACAAATGCCGCGCGCCGGTAAAAGAAGGCTGGAAGGTCTGCGCTTCCTGCGGATTTAAACTGGAGACAGTATGCCCCAAATGCTCGGGCTCTGTTTTTTTCGGGGATTATTGCTCGAAATGCGGGGCGCGCCTTACCGTGGTCTGCCCGCATAAGGGTTGCGGCACGGAACAGCCGCCCGTTTCGGAAAGCTGCAGTAAATGCGGAAAAAAATTAGGAGGGAAATAATATGTCGGAGAACCTTATAGGATTCACCAGCAATTTCGCGGACAACAGCACCGAGGCCGGCTTCCAGTTCACTTTTTACTGCGACACCTGCAAGGAAGGCTATAAAACCCGCTTTACGGAATCAAAAACCTACAAGAAAAAGAAATTCTTCAAAGGGCTGGGCAGCGTCATAAGCACTGTGGCCCAGATGGCCGGGAAATCCAGCCTGGGTTACGGCCTGGAGCGCGGCACCGACGCCATAAGCGAGCGCTTCACCGGCATGTCCCCTGAATGGCACAAAGAACATGAGACGGCTTTTGAACTGGCGCAGAACGAGGCCAAAGGCCACTTCAAGCGCTGCCCTAAGTGCAGCAAGTGGGTATGCGAAACCTGCTGGAACGAACAGGAGGGGCTCTGTGTTAAGGACGCGCCCAGGGCTAATGTGGAGATAGCAGCGGCCAAGTCCAGGAAAATGGTGAAGGACATAGAAGCCGCGGCCGAAGCCACGCCGGTCTTTACCGGCAAGGTGGAAAGCAAGCAGACCGTCTGCCCAAAGTGCGGCAAACCAGCCGGCGAAGGAAAATTCTGCGGCAGCTGCGGGGCCCCGCTCGCCATGCCCAAATGCCCGAAGTGCGGCGCGCAGAACCAGCAGGGCGTAAACTTCTGCGGAGAATGCGGAACTAAAATTTAGTTAACAGGAATTTTCGCTTCCCTAAATCCCCCCTGCCTCAGGCGGACGGGAAGTGCATTCCGTTGCAAATCCTAAACACCTTACAGTTAACCGCTTAATCAACGCCCGCCTGTCCGAACAATCCGGCAACATAATACCTATTTACCTTAATTGAGTATTATGTCACTGGATTGTTAGCTGGCCGGCATGGACGACGCCACTCCGGCGCTCCGGCGCCGCATGAACCTGAAAACCGCCGCCATCCTTAAAGACCTGGCCTGAAAAAGTCTCCGATAAAAATCAACCCGAAACATTCAGCCGAAACGGGCAAAAAGGCCCAAATTTGTGTTAGCTCATCCTGCGTTGAATAATTTCTTTGGTTTTACAAGTATTTATATAAGATGTAAGATATAGATTATCGGCTTCCCGTTGCGGGAAGCAGCCGCAGACAACCGCCAGGTCTTTCAACGGCCAGCCCCGCCCTTTTGCCAACAGAGTTAAACAGCATCGGGCAAAAGGGCGGGGCCAGCCTCGGCAGCAGCACCGGCAATTAAAATTTAAACAAAGGCGCATGGATCTTCTTTATCATCAGGCACCTACGTTCTATTCCATTGTGCCTTTTTTATTGAAAATTTGAACATGATTCCTTCCATAACCGGCAATTTCGCGTTCCTTAGTGATCCGCTGTCCCTTTTTTTTGTATTCGTCATCTTTTTGATATCGGCGCCTGCCGCCATTTATTCCGCCGGGTATCTGAAAGGGGATTATTCCGGCGGCAAAATAAAACTTGCCTGGCTCCTTTTGGCCCTGTTTGTCCTGTCAATGCTGGCGGTTGTCAGCGCGTCCAACCTTGTTTTATTCCTGATATTCTGGGAACTAATGTCCTTGATTTCATATTTCCTGGTCATTTTTGACTCCGGGCATAAAAAATCCATTCAGGCCGGCACCGTTTATATCGTAATGACGCATTTCGGCACCGCCCTTATCACCGCGGCTTTTCTTATAATGTACCGCTACACACATTCTTTTGACGTCCTGGCGGTCAAAGAGGCGGCGTATCTTATTCCCGACAGCGCTAAAGGCGCGGTTTTTCTGCTGCTTTTTTTCGGTTTCGGCGCCAAGGCGGGTATAGTGCCGCTTCATATCTGGCTGCCAATGGCGCATCCTCAGGCGCCCAGCCACATCTCTAGCATTATGTCGGGAGTAATGATAAAGCTGGGGATATATGGCATTATAAGATTCGCGGTTTTCACAATGGGGATAAGCCATCTCTGGCAGGGCGAAATAGTTATGATACTGGCCGCCGTCTCCTGTCTGGTGGGCGTTATTTACGCTTTAATGGAACATGATATTAAGAAACTGCTGGCTTTCCACAGTGTGGAAAATATAGGCATCATTCTGCTGGGCGTGGGCGGCTCCATGATGTTTCTGGTTATGAACCAGCCCGCGCTTGCCGTTTTCTCCATGGCGGCGGGGCTCTATCACCTTGTAAACCACGCCATTTTCAAGGGGCTCCTGTTTTTGGGCGCGGGCTCCGTTTACAAAGCCACCGGCACGCGCGATATGGAAAAAATGGGCGGGCTCATCAAGCTGATGCCGCAAACCGCCTTCGCTTTCCTCGCCGGTTCCATGGCAATTTCCGCGCTTCCGCCGCTTAACGGTTTTATAAGCGAGTGGCTAACTTTCCAGGCGATTTTTGCCGGAGCCCTTAAAAGCGCGGGCAACGGCGTGATGTTCTGGATAACGGCGGCTTCCGCATTGGCGCTTACAAGCGGGCTCGCCGCGGCTTGTTTTGTGAAAGCTTTTTCAGTGACCTTCCTTGCCGCCCCCAGAAGCGAGAAGGCTTCGGAGGCCAAAGAATCGCCTTTCTCCATGACTGCTCCCATGCTTTTCCTGGCGGGGCTCACTCTGTTTTTCGGCCTGTTCTCCCCGCAGATTTTAAGGGTTATGGCCCAAGTAGCGGGCGCAACGCTTGGCATTGACACACAAAACATGAAATTCTCCGTGTTGAATTACGGCGTAACCAGCGGGCTGGAAAACGCAGGCGCAGTTTCGGGCTGGCTTGTGCTGGCGGCGCTTGTCCTTTTGGGCCTTGCGGCGTTTTTCGGGCTTAGGATCTTTTACGGAAAACAGCGTTTCACCGCGGGACGGACCTGGGGGTGCGGCTATTACGCCTCCGATTCCCGCTCGGAATATACCGCGACGGCTTTTTCAAAGCCCTTCAGGATCTTTTTCAGTTTCTTTCTAATGCCTTACAGGAAAACTGAAAAGGCGACCCACGGCGGTTATCATCTGAAATATTTCAAATATGAAACCCACACTACTCCGTTTTTCAGAACATTCTTCTATGAGCCGGCCGTGGCCGCGTCTTTCCGGCTGGCAAAAAAGGTAAGAAGGATGCAGCCGGGCAGCATTCATCTCTACCTTTCCTATATTTTCGCGGTCATAATTCTGCTGCTTGTTTTCAGAGGGAAATTCTGATATGGAACATGGTCCGGCCATTATCCAGATTCTGCTTATCATCGCAGCCGCGCCTTTATTTGGCGGACTTATCACAAAGATAAAAAATATCGTCAGGCTTAGGCGCGGCGCGCCCGTATTGCAGCCCTATTGGAATTTTTTCAAGCTCCTGGGCAAAAGCGATGAGGTTATTTCGCAGCACGCTTCATGGCTGTTTAAAGCGGCCCCGTATGTTGTAATTTCCTCATCGGCGGCGGCGCTGCTGCTGGTGCCGCTTTTTGGCGGCTTTGCGGCGGCGGGAGGCATGGGAGATATTGTGGCTGTTCTTTTCATACTCGCGCTGGGCCGGTTTTTCATGGCGCTGGCCGGCATGGACGCGGCCAGCGCTTTCGGCGGCATGGGCTCTTCCCGTGAAATGTTCATTTCAAGCCTGGCCGAAACGGCGGCGCTCGTTTCTTTTTTTGCTTTGGCCTTAAACTCCGGTTCCACCTCATTTGCCGCTATCGCCGGCGACGGCGTATTTCGCGCGTCTTCATTCACGGCGGGCTTTGCGCTTTTTCTGGTGGCAATAGCCGAAACTTCAAGGATCCCCGTGGACAACCAGGAAACGCACCTTGAGCTTACCATGGTGCACGAGGCGATGGCGCTGGAATACTCCGGCCGATCGCTCGCTATTATTGAATATGCCTCCCACATACGGCAGCTGGTCTGGTTCTCGCTTATAGCGGGTATTATTTTCCCTCTCCCTCCGCCTTCCGGCTGCGGCGCGGCGCTTGCTGCGGCCTCGGCGGCGGTGTTCGCCCTGAAATTGCTGGCGCTGGCCGTTATTATGGCGTTTACGGAAATTTCGCTGGCTAAAATGAGGTTGTTCCGGGTGGCGGATCTGCTGATGTTCGCGTTTGTGGCGGCGCTCGCTTCCGCTGTTCTTGCGGCGGGAGGATATTGAAATGTGGACTCATATACTAACCGTCGGGCTGTTGTTTTCGGTATTTTTGATGGCCGCTTCCAAGCGCCTTGGGGCGCTTATACGCGCTTTCAGATTCCAGTCGCTGATGCTGGCGCTTTTAACCGCTTCTTTCGCCCGGCATTCGGACGACTTGGAACTTTGGGTTATAACCGTCATGATACTTTTTATCAAGGTCTGGCTGATTCCACGGCATCTTGAAAAAATAACGGCTGAAATGAGCTCCGGGGAAAACATGGGCCTTGTCCTGAACCCGCCGATGTCGGTTATTATAGTAACCGTGTTCGGCTGGCTTATTTACAGTTTTTCCGACTCGGTTATAGGCGGAATGTCGGGGGACGCAAGGCTGAATTTTTCCATTTCGTTCCTGACTATCTTTACAGGATTTTTTTTGATGGTTTTCAGGCTGAAAGCCCTGGCACAGATAATAGGGCTGTTGGTGATGGAAAACGGGGTTTTTATGCTGGCTTCGTCCATTTCCGACGGTATGCCTTTTATAGTTGAAATAGCGGTGTTTTTTGACCTGTTTGTGCTTGTAGTGGTAGCCGGGATATTTGTTTACAGGATAAAAGGCCTGTTCACACATATAGATGTGAGCAGGCTGACAAGGCTTAAGGGCTAAGCAAAAGGAGCGAAGTTCCTTTTGCTGTCACAAGTCTCATGTAACAAGACTCATAAGGGAAACAAAAATTTCCCTACAACTTGTGACCGGTGACCTGTGACTTGTGACTTTATATGCTGATCTACCTTGTATTGCTTATCAACGCCTTTTGCGCGGTGGTCCCCTGGCTTACGCGCCGCCACCAGGCCATGGGCGCCGTAAATATAGCCGGGCACCTGGCGGCTTTCGTCCTTGTACTCGTTCAAATAGCGGTTTTAGGAGCGCCGGGCCGGCTTGACAGTTATTTCTGCGCCGACGCCTTAAGCCTTTTTTTCATCTTCACAATTGCTACTGTTAACCTGGCCGCGGCCCTTTATTCAAAGGATTATATAGCGGGCGAGGTCGGAGAAGGCCTGATAGGCGAAGGAACGGCAAAGCTTTATTATTCCCTTTTCAACATTTTCACTTTAAGCATGTTTTTGGTCACGCTGGTCGAGAACCTCGGCCTTATGTGGGTATGCGTGGAAATGACAACGCTCGCCTCTGCGTTCCTGGTGGGTTTCCATACCACTAAAAAAGCCATAGAAGCGGCCTGGAAATACGTGATAATCTGTTCGGTAGGCCTGGTGCTAGCGCTTATCGGCGTCATTCTTTTCTATTACGCGCTGAATACCGGCACCGGGGCTAAAACCCTTAACTGGCATGACATGCTGCTGCACGCGGGAAACCTTGACCCGCATATAGTAAAAATAGCTTTTATTTTTATCCTTGTTGGATACGGCACCAAAGCGGGGCTGGCCCCGATGCACAGCTGGCTGCCCGACGCGCACAGCCAGGCGCTTACGCCTATAAGCGCCCTGCTGTCCTGCGTGCTGCTTAAAACTTCGGTATACGCCATTTTACGGTTTATGGTCATAACCAATAAGGCCGTGGGCGTCTCCTACGCCGCCGACCTCGCGCTTTTATTCGGCATAATTTCCCTGGGTGTTTCGGCGGCTTTTATCCTGGTCCAGAAAGATATCAAGAGGCTGCTGGCCTATTCAAGCGTAGAGCATATAGGGATAATTTTCGTAGGCATAGGGATCGCGGGGCCGGCTGGCACATTCGGCGCGCTCTACCATGTTTTTAATCACGCCGTCACCAAGGCGCTGATGTTTTTTGCCGCCGGCAGCGTGGCAAAAAAATACGGCACGCACAATATGCGCAATATCAGGGGCGTTATCGCGGCGATGCCTTTTACCGGGACATTCCTGCTCTTCGGGGTTTTCGCGCTCGGAGGCCTTCCGCCTTTTTCAATTTTCATGAGCGAGCTGACTATACTGTCCGGGGCGTTCGTGCAGGGCAGATACCTGATCTCCGGCCTTTTTATGTTCTTTCTCGCGGTGATCTTCGGCGCGCTGGTGCATCATTTCAGCGGAATTCTCTTTGAGAAAAAACCCAAAGAGATAGCCGCTGAAAGCGAACCGATGGCCACAAAAACCGCGTTTATAATGCTGGGCGGCTTTATGCTCGCCCTGGGCCTCGGCATTCCGGCTTTTATGGTAAAACTGCTGCACGCGGCCGTTAATATTTTAACAGGGATATGACATGAAAATAGAAGATATTTTGAAGGAGCTTTCTACCCGGGAAGGCATAACTCCGGTTTCAATGGACTGGAACGCGCCAGAAGAGGTTCACCTTGAGGTAAGACCTGAGGATTTTAAAAAAACCTGTCTTTTCGCGCATCAAAAAACCGGCGCGCCCGTTTCCGCGCTGTTCGCGGAAGACGCTGTCGCCGCGCAGAACCGCTTTTTTATCCGCTGTGTTTTCGCCTCCCGCCTGGAAAGCAAGTGGCTTATCGTATCCGCCGGACTTCCCTGCGACGCTCCGGAATTTGATTCGCTCGCGAACGATATTTTTTCCGCAGCGCTCTTTGAAAGGGAGATAGGAGAGATGTTCGGCATAAAGCGCCGGGAGGCTTTTGATTCCAGGCGGCTGCGCCTGCATCCGGAAGTATGGCCGGAGGGGTTTTATCCCCTGAGAAAAGATTTTAAACCGCCGGAAAAATACGGGGACACCGGGAAAAACTACGCGTTCCGTCGCGTAGAGGGCGACGGCGTGTTTGAAGTGCCGGTAGGTCCCGTGCACGCAGGCATAATAGCGCCGGGACATTTCAGGTTCAGCGCGGCGGGCGAGCCGGTAGTGAACCTTGAGATACAGCTCGGCTTCACGCACAAAGGCGTTGAAAAGCTTTTTGAAGGCAAAACCGCGGAAGCCGCCCTGGCTTTTTCGGAACTTGTGGACGGCGAAGCGGCTTTCGCCCACAGCCTGGCTTTCGCCGATGCCGTTGAGAAGATACGCGGCATAAAAGTTCCGGAGGCGCATCAGTGCGCAAGGGCCATCCTGCTTGAAATTGAAAGGCTTTATAATCACGCCGCAGACGTGGGCGGGATGGCCACGGATGTGGGATTTAGTTTCCCCGCAGCCTGCGCTTCCGTGATTAAAGAAAACCTGCTGGCGCTGAATGAAAAACTCACAGGGTCCAGGTACCTGAAAAATTTCAACCGCATAGGCGGGGTTTTAAAGTTCCCGCCATCGGTCTGGGAAACCATTGACTCCGGGCTCGAAGCGGCCGAAAAAGATTTCCTCGCTTTGAAAGAGATGCTTTACGGCAGCGTGTCTTTTATGGACAGGGTTGAGGAAACTGGCATATTGCCGCATAAAACGGCCGTAGAGCTGGGCGTTTCCGGCCCCGCCGCGCGGGCCTCCGGAGTAGCGGCGGATCTCCGGGCGGATTTTTCGCCGCTCTACAAAAGCGCGGGATTTAAACCCGCGAAGCAGGAGAAAGGCGATGTTCTGGCCCGGCTGAATGTGCGGGTGTCTGAATTTAAGGAATCCGTCAGACTGATAAAAAAATTAACCGGTATGATTAAAACCGGATCTGATGTAAAGATCTCGGCCGGGGAGCCGCGAAGCGGTTGCGCGCTTGGCTATGCCGAAGGCTGGCGGGGCCCGGTCCTTTACTGGGTGAGAATCGGCCAAAACGCTCTGGTGGAACGGTGCAAAATAACGGACCCCTCTTTCAATAATTGGGAGGGGCTCGCCCAGGCTGTGCCTGGCAATATCATCCCCGATTTTCCGCTCTGCAATAAAAGCTTCAACCTTTCCTACCCGGGTAACGACCTATGATGCGTATTTTATGGAATAGTTTTAAAAAAGGCGTCCTTTCAAGGAAAATCGGAAAAATTCCCGCTTCCCTGCGGTACGAAAAAACCGGCGAAGAGCTGCGCTCGCTTATCATAAAAAAATTCGGTCGTTCACTGCATATCAGGGAAGTTGACACTGGTTCCTGCGGAGCCTGCGAATCTGAGATAATTTCCGCCACGAATCCTATATACGATATCCAGCGTTTCGGTGTTGATTTTGTGGCCTCCCCAAGGCACGCCGACGCCCTGCTGGTGACGGGGCCGGTATCCAGGAATATGGCGCTGGCTCTTAAACGCACCTACGAAGCCATGCCGGAACCGAAATTCGTGATAACCTGCGGTGACTGCGCCCTGAACGGCGGCGCTTTCAAAGATTCCTATTACAGCATCGGAGAAATAAGCAAGATAGTGCCGGTAGCCGCGCACATCCCAGGCTGCCCCCCCCACCCACTGGCTATCCTGGACAGTCTCCTGCGCCTTATGGGGAATCCGGTGACATAATACCTATTTACCCGAATTAGGTATTATGTCACCGGATAGCAAAACCCGACCCCGACTCTCATTGAGGCACTGCTGTTAATCTGATAAAATAGGTACCTGAGGAAAGCGGAGCCCGTAAAATGAAAACACCCATAGACATGCCGGATTTCAGGGACATAGACAAAAAACAGCAGGAGAAGTGGCGGGCCGCTGGTGTTTTTAAGGCCGCCGCCGTTCCCGGAGCGAAGAAATTTTACTGTCTTGACATGTTCCCCTATCCATCGGGCGAAGGTCTGCATGTTGGCCACCCGGAAGGCTACACCGCTTCCGACAGCCTATGCCGCTTCAAGCGCATGAACGGTTTTGACGTGCTGCACCCGATGGGCTGGGACGCCTTTGGCCTGCCGGCCGAAAATTACGCCATAAGCACCGGCGTGCATCCGAAAGTTACCACGGCTGAAAATATAGACAATTTCCGGCGCCAGATAAAAGCGCTTGGTTTCAGCTACGACTGGGACCGGGAAATAAGCACCACCGACCCGCATTATTACCGCTGGACGCAGTGGATATTTTTGCAGCTTTTCAAGAAAGGCCTGGCCTACGAAACCACCGTGCCCATAAACTGGTGCCCCAAATGCAAAACGGGGCTTGCGAACGAAGAGGTTTACGGCGGCCGCTGCGACCGCTGTGAAACCCCTATAGAAAAGAAAAAACTTAAACAGTGGATGCTGCGCATCACCGCCTACGCCGACCGGCTGCTCTCCGACCTTGAAAGCACCGACTGGCCGCGTTCCACCATGCTTATGCAGAAGAACTGGATAGGCCGCTCGGAAGGCGCAGAGGTTGATTTTGAACTGCCGGGCGCCGACCGAAAATTGACGGTTTTCACTACCCGGCCGGACACGCTTTACGGGGCCACCTACATGGTGCTGGCCCCGGAGCATCCTTTAATTGAAAGTCTTCCAACCCCGGAGCGCAAAGCGGAGGTGGCGGCCTATGTTGCGGCCTCCGCAAATAAATCCGATCTGGAACGCACCGAACTCTCCAAAGAAAAAACCGGCGTATTCACCGGCGCGTACGCCGTGAACCCGGTCAACGGCGAGAAACTTCCGGTCTGGACCGCGGATTATGTGCTTACCACCTACGGCACAGGAGCCATTATGGCCGTACCCGCGCATGACGGGCGCGACTGGGAATTCGCCAAAAAATTCGGTCTTAAAATAATTGAAGTGGTTAAAACCCCGGAAGGCTTGCCGGGCGGCAAGCCTTTCTGCGAAACCGGCATAGCCGTAAACTCCCCCGTCATAAACGGCCTTCCCACGACAGAAGCGGCGAAAAAGATGACCGCCTGGCTGGAAGAGAAAGGCCTGGGCCGGGCCAGGGTTAATTATAAACTGCGCGACTGGGTGTTTTCCCGCCAGCGCTACTGGGGCGAACCTATACCCCTGGTGCATTGCCCGAAGTGCGGCACTGTACCGGTACCGGAAAGCGAGCTGCCGCTGCTGCTGCCGGAAGTGGAACAATACCAGCCCACCGGCACTGGTCAGTCACCTCTGGCGCTCATAGATTCCTGGGTAAACACCGGGTGCCCCTCCTGCGGCGGCCCGGCTAAAAGGGAAACCAATACCATGCCTCAGTGGGCCGGCTCTTGCTGGTATTACCTGCGTTTTATAGATCCCAGCAACCCGTCCGCTTTCGTAAACAAGGAGCTTGAGAAGGCCTGGATGCCGGTTGACCTCTACATAGGCGGCTCCGAGCACGCGGTGCTGCACCTTTTATACGCCAGATTCTGGCATAAGGTCCTCTACGACCTGGGGCTTGTTTCCACGCGCGAGCCTTTTAAAAAACTTATCCACCAGGGAATGATACTGTCTTACTCCTACCGCGATTCAAAAGGCGTTTACCGCGCCTACGGCGAACTTGACATCCAGGACGACGGCTCCGCCGTCACAAAAACGGGCGAAACGATAAAACCGGTTGTTGAAAAGATGTCAAAATCCAAAAAAAATGTTATCAATCCCGACGAAATAGTAGCCTCCTACGGCGCGGACGCCTTCAGGATGTATGAGATGTTTATGGGCCCGCTTGAAGACGCAAAGCCCTGGAATATGCGCGCCATAGAAGGCATTCACCGTTTTCTCAATCGCGTTTGGGCCTGGAGCCTCGGCGCCGGCCTTTCCGACGTGGAACCGCCCAAAGACCTGCTTATACTGCGCCACCAGACCATAGCCAAGTTGACCGCGGATCTGGAAAGCCTCAAATTCAACACCGCCATTTCAGCCCTTATGATCTATTTCAACCGCCTGAGCGCGGAAGCCTCACCTTCAAAAGAAGATTTTTCCGTGTTCATGCGCCTGTTGCACCCGCTTGCCCCGCACATTACGGACGAGCTTTGGGAGCGTTCGGGCGGCCAGGGCACGCTTATGAAAACCGCCTGGCCGCGGCCGGACGCCGCGGTGATTTCGGAGCGTGATATTGAAGTGCCGGTTCAGGTAAACGGCAAGTTGAAAGTCCGCCTGAAGGTGAAGGAAACTACAGGCGATAAGGAGCTTGAACGCCTGGCGCTTGAAAACGCGGCTCCCCACATGATCGGGAAAACAGTGGTAAAAGTAATAGTGGTTAAAAGCAGGCTTGTAAGTATAGTGGTAAAAGACAGGCTGTAGGCTGAAGGCTGTAGGATGCAGGATATTAGTCTATTTTTCGGCTTCTTACCTACAGCCTAACTGCCTATAGCCTATCCACCTTAACAGTCACCTAAAAATCAAAACGGGGGGAGATTATGAAACATGGAATTATAATATTCGCGGCGGCGCTGGCTATAGCCGGCTGCTCAACTTCAGAAATACAGTACAACCCGGCTGAGCAGAAAATGCCGCAGCATATAAAAAAGATAGCTGTAAGGCCTTTCTTGAATAAAACACCGCAGTTCGGCCTTGAAGAAAAACTGATGCTTAAGGTAATTGATGAGTTTTTAAAAAACGGAGAGTACTCGGTATCCCCCGAAAGTTCGGCCGACGGCGTGCTGGTGGGAGAGATAAGCAATTATATACTCACCCCCATACAATACGATGTTAACCTGGTGCCCACGGTTTATAAAATTAATGTGGTGGCGGTGGTACGCCTGCTTGACAAGGCATATAACCGCTACCTCTGGGAAGAACCGGCGCTGCAGGTGACAAAGATCTATTCCGCCTCAACGCTGCCGGGCGGCTTGAGCGAAGAACAGGCCAGGGAAGCGCTTTGGGAGATACTTTCAAAAGCCATCGTCCGGCGCACGGTGGAAGGTTATTTTTCCGTCACCAGCGTATCACAGCGAAGCGTTCCGCAAGGGTCCCTGGACAACTCGGACCCGCCGGCCGCCGGCCCCAGGCCCTCCCCGGAGGTGCCGGTTTCAACCGCCGCCGGAAAATAATGCAGACACTGACTCCGCAGGCCATGGAAGAAGAGTGGCGCAAAAATAAATTGCGGCCCGTATATTATTTTTGCGGAGAAGAACATGCCCTTCAGGAAGCGGCTTTAGCTCGCTTGAAAGCGCTTTTTAAGCCGAATGCTTTTGATTTTTCAGTCCACTACGCTGAAACCGCCGACATGCGCGAAATTGCCGGCGAAGCACAAACCGCCCCCATGCTGAGCGAGAGACGCTTTTTGGTTATAAAGCGCTGCGACAAACTGAAAAAAGATAACGCTCGTGAGCTGGCCGCTTATCTGGAAAACCCCGCGCCCTTTACCTCGCTTTTTATTATTTCCTCAAAAAAATATGAAGCTTCCGACCAGTTCGCCAAAGCGCTCGCGCAGGACTGCGCCCTGGTTATTTTTGAGTGCTTAAACGACTTTGAGGCGCGTAAGTTTCTAGGGCAAAAGCTTGAAACGGCGGGTTGCGCGGCATCGGACGAAGCCCTTGAAACCCTGACGGAACTGCTGGGCACCGACGCGGGCACCCTTGCCGTGGAGGCGGAGAAAATAGCCCTTTACCACCACGGCGTCAAAAAGCCGTTCGGCGCATCCGACGCGGTTGAACTGGCTGGTTTTTCAAAAAACCAGAACCCTTTTGACCTGCCAAACGCGGTCTGCAAGCGCGACGCGCAAGCCGGCGCTGTTATTCTGGACAAGCTGCTTGCCGAAGACGCAGAACCCCTGGTTTTGCTTTATAATGTTTCAAGAACGCTTGAGCGGCTGCTGAAAGTTAAAAGGCTTGAGGCATCGGGAGCCGGCTCGTCAGCCTCATATCAGACGGGCGTAAGCCCGGGCCAATACAGACATCTGTCCGCGGCCGCCGGCGCCTACTCCGAAGACAAACTATTGAGAGGGCTTAAACGCTGTATGGAAACAGAAGCACTGCTTAAGTCCTCTTCCGGGAGAAACCCGGCTCTGCTGATACGGCAGTTAGTTTATGAGATTTTAAGATTTAAGTAGAAAACAGGAAAAAATTGATCTTTAGGAAAGCAAAATAGCGAAGCAGTGAAAAGGGAAGGAACTAAAACCCCTGTTCACTATTCGCTATTTGTTATTCGTTATCTGTACAGCGGTTTTTATGCGCAGGGCAAGTCGTGATTTCCTGCGGGCGGCGGCCTTCCAGTGGATGGTGCCGGTCTTGGCGGCCTTATCAAGGAGCGCGTGGACCTTCGGCAGCAGTTTCTGCGCGTTTTCCACGTCCTTTTTGGCGATCAAGCCGTCAAATTCCTTAGCTGCGTCATGAATCCTGGCATGGACGCCCCTGTTTCTGGAGGCCAGACGCTCGGATTTACGGTGCGCTTTAATAGCGCTGGTATGTCGTCCGGTCTTAAGTTTAGCCATATTATTATAGTTTACCGTAACTACTCAGGCAGTTAGGAGTCAGAATTCAGAAGTCAGTAGTCAGAATATCGAAGAAAGCTGCTTGAAGAGACCGGCAAATCCTTGGAGGCCTATTCACAGGCCATTCTGAATTCTGACTTCTGAATTCTGTCTACCTGAACAGCAACAGTTTATCACTTTATGAGCGAAAAATCAAATTTGTTCGCAAAGAACGTATCCGGTTTTGCCTTTGCCTCGCTGATAACAAAGCTCCTGGGGTACGCCCGAGACGTCCTGCTGGTGGCGTTCTTCGGGGGCGGGGCGCTTACCGACGCCTACTACGCCGCTTTCAGACTGGTGAATGTTTTCAGGCGTACCGCGGGTGAGGGAGCGATTAACGCCGCTTTCATCCCCCTGCTGGAAAAAGAACGCGCCAAATCGGAAGAAGACGCGAAGGCTTTTTTCTCCTCCGTCTGGACGCTTATTTTATGCGTATCGGCGGCGCTGGCACTGGCGGGCATATTACTGCGCCGGCCGCTGGTGAAGGTTTTTACGGGCGGATTTGCCGCTAACCCGGAACAGTTCGCGCTTACGGCGCTTCTTACCGCAGTGCTGATGCCGCACCTTATTTTTGTGAACGCGGCCGCGCTTGTACAGGCGGCTTTAAACGCCGCGCGCAGGTTTTTCGCGCCGGCGCTGGCTCCCGCGGTGTTTTCCCTGTCTATTATAGCCTGCCTGCTTTTCATGCATGCGGGGTTTGCCGCGTCTTTAAACCCCGCCCATAAAATGACTCTTTTAGCCGCCGTGGCTTCGGCCTCCGGCCTGGCGCAGCTGGCAGTACTGGCCCCCATGATACGAAAGGAAGGTTTTTGCCTGGGCCTTAGCGCGCCGGGGCGCGCCATAAACGGAGCTCAGGCCCTGGCGCTCGCAATACCCGCGGCCGCCGCGCTCGCGCAGGACCAGCTTTCCATGCTTATAAACACGGTTTATGCCAGTTTCCTGGCGCCAGGCTCAATTACCGCCATATATAACTCAGCCCGCATCGTGCAGTTTCCCGTTTCGCTTTTTGCCGTCTCGGCCGCCGCGGTCAGCCTGCCTGAACTTTCAAGAATGTCGGCCATCTCCGGCGACAAACGTGCAAACGCGGCAACGCTTGAACACGCCTTTAAAACCACGGCCCTTATCATGCTGCCGGCGGCCATCGGCCTTGTTTTTTTAAGCCTTCCTGTTTCACGCGCCCTTTTTGAACACGGCCGCTTCACATACGAGCAAAGCGCGCTGACCTCGCAGGCCATTTTGTTCCTGGCGCTTGGCCTGCCGGCCTTCGGCGCCAATAAAATAGCGGTCTCGGCTTTCTACGGCGCGGGGAAAAACACGCTGCCGATTAAAGTTCTGTTTCTCCAGTTAGGCGCGAATGCCCTGCTGGGGTTCCCGCTCATGCGGGCAATGGGGCTTAAAGGGCTGATGCTCGCCACCAGCCTTAGTTCGTGGGGCGCGGCTGTTTTTTTACTGTCGCGGCTTGAAAAAGATACTGGGTTTTCGGGTTTAGGAGACAAGAGAACTTTTTTAAAGATAGCGGCGGCGGCGGCCGCCATGGGCTTCGCGGTGATGGCCGTAAAACTTTCTTTTGAAAGATTCCTCTCACCGGCGGCAATGACCGCGCTTGGCGTAGCGTCCGGGCTTACGGTTTATTTTTGGGCCCTGAAAGCGCTCGGCTGTGAAGACAGAAAACTTGTGACACGGGGACTGTTTTAACCGGCTGCCATAAGCCGTAAGCCATAAGCAGAAAGACTACATAAGCTTTTAAGGAGTTTCTTACTGACATATGGCTTACGGCTTATGGCCTAAGGCAATAGCCATATCTAAAATTTACGGCTTATAGCGGGCGCGGCGCCCTTATGGCTTAAGGCAAATGAAGTTTCTTAAATATGGACCTCACCCACCTTCCCGCTTCTCCCGGCGTTTACCTGATGCGCGACGTTTCAGGCGCCATAATCTATATCGGCAAGGCGAAGGACCTGAAAAAAAGGGTGGCGCAGTATTTTAAAAAGAACCCCTCCGACGGCAGGCGCAAGATTCCCAGCCTGACGGCGCTTATCCGCTCCATAGATTATGTAGCTTCCGCAAGCGAACGGGAGGCGCTGTTAACCGAACGCACGCTTATCCATCGTTATCAGCCCTTTTTTAACGAGATGTGGAAGGACTCCAAGTCCTATCCGTACGTGAAAATAACGCGCGAAGATTTCCCCCGCGTTTTTTTCACGCGCGCCAAACCGCGCGACGGCGCGGCCTATTTCGGCCCTTACCCTAAAATGGAACCGCTCAAAAAACTTTTCGGTTATTTGTGGCGCATAAAATTTATAAATCTGCGCCGCTGCCGCTGGGATTTTTCACTTGCGAAACCGCTTAATGCGCGCAAAATAAACGCCTGTCTTTACTACCATACCGGCCAATGCCCCGCCCCCTGCGCCGGGAAAATATCAAAAACCGCTTACGCCGCTTTGACCGGGCGTGTGGCGGATTTTCTTAAAGGGGATTTGGGAAAGCTGCGCGGCGCCTTCCGCCTTAAAATGGCGCTCTCCGTAAAAAAACTCGCGTACGAGGAAGCCGCTCAGTACCGTGATTTTTTGTCCGCCTTTGACCATATGCGGGAGCGGGTTTTTGTCAACCGTCTGCCGGAAAATTTCATGGAGCTGGCAACCGGGCGCACAGGGGCAGTGACGGCGCTTAAAACGGCGCTGGCCCTGGCGCGGCCCCCCGCCCACATAGAGGCTTTTGACACCTCAAGCCTCTTCGGGAAGCAGGCGGTCGGGTCCTCGGTTTGTGTTATCAACGGCGAGAAGAACACGGCGCACTACCGCAGATACCGGGTAAATTTCCGCAATGTTCCGGAAGGCGGCAATGATTTTGCGATGATGGAGGAAATTGTCGGCAGGCGGCTTGCACAGGTAAAGAAGAGCGGCGAGCCTCCGCCGGATCTGCTGGTTATTGACGGAGGGCCGGGGCAGCTTGCGGCGGCGATGAAGGCGCTGCGCGCGGCTGAAATGAAGATACCGGTTATAGGGCTCGCGAAGCGCCTTGAGGAAATTTACATGCCGGGCCGGGCTTTCCCGCTGATCCTTGACCGGGCGCACCCCGGCCTGTTGCTGCTGGAGGCCCTGCGGAACGAAGCCCACCGCTTCGCCGTACGTTACCACCGGCTACTGCGCGGCAAGGCAGAATTGGAGGGGTAGCAATTTGGACGCAAAGCAGTCTAGGGGGATCTCTTTTTTCAACCCTCCTTGCGTCTTTACATCCTTGCATCTTTGCATCTGAACAAATTACTTCATGACAAAACAACAAGTTCTATTAAAAATGAAATCCTACACGCCTTTTCAGCAGGCGGTCTGGCGCGCCTGTATGAAAATTCCAAAAGGCCAGACACGCAGTTATAAATGGATAGCGAAACAGATAGACAAACCAGGCGCGATGAGGGCGGTAGGCTCGGCTCTCGGTAAAAACCCTTTCGCCCCCATAGTCCCCTGCCACAGGGTGATAAAATCGGACGGCACCCTAGGCGGCTTCTCCGCCCCAGGCGGTCTGGCATCAAAACGCCGCCTGCTACGAAAAGAAAACGCCGCAGGTTTTTAACCGTAACAGTTTATAATCAGAAACGTTGTCACCCCCGATATTTGTTGTCGGGGGTCCATAAACCCGAAAATTGCCCCTATGGCGGTATTTACAAGCTTTTATATTGTTTTACCATAAACATGGTAATTTTATACCATAAACTTTTTTAACAGAAAATGAACGGGGTGAAGCGGATGGTTAAAGTAATGGGAAATGAGTTGCGTAAACATCAATCAATTTCCGAATCATCTTTTGATACGGAGTGTGGTACTTATGAGCCGCTCTCTTAAAGAACTCTACACTGGACTTGCTCAATGTCATAGTGACTTTAACGCCATCCTCTTTAAAAACCAGTTCCTCCGGAGGAGGTAGGAAGTCTTTGATTACCTGTAGCTGTCCGAGCGGCTCATCCGTGTACTTTATTTTCTTCTTCATAAATTGTCCTCCCTTTTCTCCAGTATCCCGCCCCGATAATCCGAATCGTATTCTTCCTAAACGTGAATCGGACGGTCAGGATTCCTTCTCTTACCCTGCCAAAGCAAAAGAACCGCTTTTCCTCCCTGCTATGCTCCAGATCTTCGGCGATGATGCGTTTAAGATCGGAGAATGCATATTGAGCAAGCCTAAAGGATACGTCATGTTTTGACTGATTTTCCCCATCCTTCCTTTCATCCCACTCAAAATGTAGCATGTCTGATATAGTATACACGATATATGGCTTTTATACCATACCAATATATGGGCTGCCTTTTGTTACTTAAGGAAGAGCCGGCGGATTATCCGTGCGCTCCGGGACTGAATTTTGGCGGATAAGGACGGAAAGTTTTAAACTATTGGCCTAAACGACATTTGCAGGCCCGAGGCGTTCAACACACCCAGGAACGTCTTAAATTCCGGATTCCCTTTTTTTGAAAGCGTCTTATATAGGCCCATCCGCGACAGCGACGCCATTTTAGCCGTTTTTGAAAGCCCATGCGCTTTGGCAACCTGGGCGAGCGCGGCAAGTATGAGCGCCTGGTCGTTCTCTTCCGCAGCCGCGTTCAGATAACGGGCGGCTTCTTTGGGATCTTTCAACACTTTGTCCAAATAATCATCATGGCTTCGATAGGTTCTCATACGCTGCTCCGCTTTATAGATAATGGATCGTTTACGTGTTATAAATAGTGTACACTATAGTTTACATCTTGTCAATTCGGATGAAAGAGCCGGCAGGTTTGCCCGCGGAGGCCGGGTCGGCCAGCGCGGCCGCCCTTATCCTCGACCTCCCCTGACTGCAAGCCCAAGTCGGCCTCCGGAAACCTCCGCAAACAAACCTGCCGGCTCTTTCTTACATTCCTAAATTTAATATATAGGTGTCCCCACCCTTTTTTTGATACGTCCGATTTACCCACCCAATTGGTTTTGTCTTTTTATGGATTGAATCCCAGTTTGTAACCCAAGGTACACACCAATTTTTGAATTAATCAAATCCCAAGAAACTTTTCTTTCTATATCATTTTTTATCGCTTCTGTATTTTTGTCAGAAAAAACAAGAAGGATCCCTGCCTTATATTGCCACTTCGTAATAAATTCGTTTAATGTTTCAATATCTTTTTTCAACTGGTCCTTCCTCAGTTTTACAGCAGACTTCACTTCCATAACGACATGGTTCCTATTTGTTCCAGAAACATGCCAGATAAAATCTGGCTTTCTTTTAGTTTTTATTATGGCACCGCCGCTTTTATCCACCTCAGCATGAATTGTCATATCAATTCCATCAACCATAATTTTACATCGGATTTGATGATATAGTTCGTAACAGAATACTCGCTCTCTGGATATAGGCAAACCAGCGGACACGGGAAGAATAAAATAATTATTATTTACTCGTTTTATAGATTCATTTAGCACTTCCGTAAAATCATTTATTTTAGAATTTGACATTTACTCCCCGTGAGTCAGGATCAACAATTTTTAATTTATACTCTATCGTTAGTAAAAAAAGACTGATTATTATTACCTTTTCCAAACCGACTAAGTTTCAGGAGAGGGCAGAAAATTTCACTTTGATGTTGGTTTGGATAAACCTGGCCACTTTAGTGCATCAACTAAAGCTTGTAACTCTGTATAGAGCTTCGAATCTAATTTTACTGCTGTGTTAAAATCCTCTATTGCCTTAACAACTTCCGCTCGTTCAAGTATGCTCCCGACACCTTTTCCACATAAACTATTTCTTCCACGATACATGTATGCTTCAGCCAGATTGGGATTAATTGCTATGGCCTTGTTAACGTCATCTAATGCTTTGGAGCATTCGCCTTTGCCTTGATACATATGGCCCCGGAACGCATACGAATACGCATCCTTTGGGTTGATTAAGATGGCCATAGAAAAGTCTTCTATTGCTTCGGCCCATTCCCTCTTCTGTGAATACGCAATCCCTCGGTTCGTATATATTGTCGCTTCTCTTGGGTCAATCTCTATTGCCTTAGAAAAATCTTCAATGCCCTTATCAAGCTCACCATTCTGCACATAAGCACCCCCACGATTGGAATATTCCCCCGCATCCTTTGGATCAATTTCTAACGCCACGGAATGTTCTTTAATTGCCTTATCATACTCTCTTTTACTAGCATAGATACTCCCAAGAGCACTATGGGCCCCCGCATTCTTCGGAACATCCAATATTACCCTTAAAAAATCTTCTATTCCCTTGTTATACTCACCCTTCTCGTTATATGCCAATCCACGCTCGTAATACGCGCCAGTAAACTTCGGATCAATTGCTATAGCTTTGGAAAAATCTTCTATCACTTTATCAAAATCCCTCTTTGCATAATAAACATTTCCTCTACCGAAATAAGCCATCAGATGGGTCGGATCAATACTAATCGCTATGCCGAAGCTTCCTATCGCATTATCATATTGCCCCAAATCAGCATACATTGTGCCCCTCTCGTAAAATGCTTGTGCGTCCTTTGAGTTTTTCTTAATAACTTTGTTTTGCTCTTCAAGGAGTTTCTTGTATTGGTCCAGCCAGTCTTTTTTTATTTGGGTCTTGGCGGCGTTTATTATTTCTCCGGATTCTACTGATACCAGGCGGGTGTTTAGTTCTAATTGTTTGTCGGGGAGTTCGGTTAGGGTTCCTACTACTACCCAGTCGGCGCCTAGCATTTGGCCTATTTCTTTGGCGGAATCGGGGTTTATGGCGCCGGACCTTTGGAGTTTTAATTCTTCAAAAACTTTTTCTATTTCTTTTCTTTCAATTACCTTGAATTTTTTTGATTTTACCAGTTCGGTGGTTATTCTTTCGGCTACTACGCCGCCGTCACGGGAATCCCGGCCGTCGGAATAGGAAAAGCCGGCCACGGCTACCGCTTTACCCGCACCTGTGCAGTCTTTCAGGAGTTCCCCCGCGATTGTCTGGTAAATATCGGCCTTATTTTTGGCAGTGGGAGCTGCCGTCGTAAATGCCGGAGCGATAAGCAGTATGAAAATAATTATCTTTGTCATTTGAGCACTCCCCCTGTCAAGTTGCGATTTCAATAGATTAGCGGATTATTTTCCCGGACCATAGCTTTTCCAGGAATATCTTCCAGGGTAGAATTTCTATACCGCCAACCAAACGCGGACTGGTATCCAGTGAAACCGCTATCCGCCGCCGTGGAGAATATTCCTCTCCGAAAGCCCGAAGCCCCTTAAGATGTCCGGGGAAAACTTCTTTAACGCCCTTTACTTCAAGGGCAACCTCCCCTCCGCCCAGCACGAAATCCACCTCTAGTTGCGATGCGGTGCGCCAGTAGGCCGTTTCATACTCAAGGCCGGAATAATGACTGTGCGCTTTTATTTCCTGGAAGATGAAATGTTCAAAGGCCTTGCCGAATACTTCATTGCCCGGAACTACTTCTGTCCGCTTCAGCAGGAAATTGGGAAGCGAAAGATCAAAAAAATAGAATTTCGGGGCTAAAATAACGCGCCGCTTGGGTTTTTTTCTGAAAGACGGCACAAACCGCCCCAGCAGCGTGTCGGAAAGAATCTGGAAATAATTTTTAATGGTAGGGCCACTAACCCCGCAATCCGAGGCAATATTGTTGTAATTGACCATCTCGCCGTTGCTGAAAGCCGCCGCCTCCAAAAAGCGCGAAAAAACAGGGACATTCCGGGAAACGGCTTCCGCCGAGATTTCCTCTTTAAGGTAATCCCCTATATAGGCGTGGATAAGTTTTCCTGCCCTGGCCGCCGAATAATGCCTTGGAAGCAGGCCGTTGTTCAAAGCCTTATGAAGATCGAACTCCCGTATCTCGCTTGAAACCAGCGGGAAAAGCTCATAATGAACGGCGCGGCCGCCTAAAAGATTGGCCCCGGCCCGCCTAAGTTTCCTGGCGCTGGAACCGCACAGGATGAACCGGATATTTTTATTTACGATGAGCCACTGAACTTCGTTAAGCAGGGCTGGCACAAGCTGTATCTCGTCTATCAACACCGGCGCTTTGGGCGGTGTGGCCAGCAGTTCTTCGCGCAGGAGGGCTGGCTTTTTGCTGAAACGCTCAAACTCTTCGGAAAGCAAAAGGTCATAATACTTTGACTCCGGGAAAAGCTTTTTTAGAAGAGTGCTTTTACCGGTCTGGCGCGGACCAAGCAAAAAACAGGTTTCGGTTTTTGACAGCTCAAGTTTTTGAATACGTTGGTACATGGGGAAATTATACTTTACTTTATCATGATAAAACAAACACATTGTTTACTATATCCCACAAAACTACGGGGTACCGCGTGAATACACCAATAAAAAAACCCGGGGCGGATTGGCCCCGGGTTGCACCACACGCTAAAAAATATCAGCCGCCGCTTACCATGTCGCCGAGGCTTAACATCGGCATGAACATGGCTATCACTATCGTGCCTATCACCGCGCCAAGCACCACCATGATAAGCGGCTCTATCATTGAGGTAAGGCCTTTAACCGCCGTATCCACTTCCTGGTCGTAAAAATCGGCTATTTTGTTAAGCATATTATCCAGTCCGCCGGTCTCTTCTCCGACGCTTATCATCTGTATCACCATGGGCGGGAAGATATTGGCTCTCTTTAGCGGGTCGGAGATGCGCCCGCCTTCCTTTATGGAGTCGCGGCTCGAGTTAATAGCCCTCTCTATAATTTTATTGCCGGAGGTTTTTGCCACGGTTTCAAGCCCCTGCAGTATGGGCACGCCGGACTTTATAAGCGTGCCCAGAGTTCTTGTGAATTTGGCGATAGCCACTTTTTTAAGCAGTATGCCGAACACCGGCAGCTTCAGCGACAAGTCGTCAATTTTTTCCTGCCCCTTCTCGGTTTTGACATATTTCCCGACTCCCCAGTAAATAGCGCCTATGCCCACGATAAAATACACAAACTTCTGACGCAGGAAATCCGACAGTCCGACTATAACCCGGGTGATAAAGGGCAGTTGGCCACCGAAGCTTGAAAATATGTCTTTGAATATGGGTATTACGAACATGATAAGGAAAACGGTAATGAGCGCCGCCACCGTGGAGACAACCAGGGGATACATCATGGCGCTTTTTACCTTTGCCCTCAGGACTTCCGAGGCTTCCAGGTAAGCGGACAGACGTTCAAGAATGGTGTCAAGTATGCCGCCAACCTCGCCCGCTCTTACCATAGAAACATAAAGCTCGGTAAAAGCGGTGGGATGCTTGCGCATGGCGTCCGCTATGGAAAGGCCTGCTTCTATATCGCCGCGCAGAACGGTCACCACGCTTTTAAACGCAGGGTTTTCCGCCTGTTCTTCAAGAATATTCAGGCCCTGCACTATGGGCACTCCGGCGGACACCAATGTGGACAGCTGGCGGGAAAAGATGACAATGTCACTATTGTGGATTTTAGGTTTGAAAAACTTTTTTTTAACGACTCTCTGCTTTACCTCAAGAACCGCAAGTTTCTGCTCGCGCAAACGGGCGAAAGCCGCTTTCTGGTCGGCGGCTTCCACCACGCCTTCAACAGTTTTGCCGCCGGCTCCCCTTGCCTTGTATGAAAATTGCATAATTATTAAACAAGAAAGGCTATTAGGCTGAAGGAAGAGTAGGCTGTAGATAAGAATCAGATTTAACTAACAGCCTAATAGCCTTCAGCCTATTCCTCAGCCTTCAACTCTGCACCGACAATGTTTTCTGCAGCAGTTTTTTCAAATCTTCAGGGTCCGAGGACCTGGTGATGGCTTCCTGGTAGGTAATTTTCTGCTTCTTGTAGAGGTCCACCAGAGCCTGGTTCATGGTAACCATGCCGTACTTGCCGCCAGTCTGGATAATGGTATTTATCTGCTCAATCTTCTGTTCCCGGATAAGGTTTCTTACCGCGGAGTTGGCCATTAAAACCTCACTGGCCAGAACACGGCCCGTACCGGAAGCGGAGGACAGAAGCTGCTGCGCCATAACACCCTGCAAAACAAAGGACAACTGCACCCTGATCTGGGCCTGCTGATGCGGCGGAAACACGTCTATAATGCGGTTTATGGTCTGCGCGGCGTCCGAGGTATGCAGCGTGGCAAACACCAGATGGCCGGTTTCCGCGATATTTAAGGCCGCGCTTATGGTTTCAAGGTCGCGCATTTCGCCGATAAGTATCACATTGGGGTCCTGCCTGAGCACATGCCTAAGCGCCGCGCCGAAGGTTTCGGTATCGGAACCCACCTCACGCTGGTTGACAATGCTTTTTTTGTGGGTATGCACATACTCAATGGGATCTTCCACGGTGATTATGTGGTAGTTCCGGTGCTCATTTAAGTAGTCTATCATTGAGGCGAGCGTGGTGGATTTGCCGGAGCCTGTGGGGCCGGTTACAAGTATAAGCCCCTTGGTAAGCTTCATTATTTCGTAAACAATCGGCGGCAGATTCAGTTCATCAAAGGTCTTGAACTTGCTCGGGATGGAGCGGATGGCCGCGCCTATCACCCCACGCTGGCGGTACGCGTTCATTCTAAGGCGGCCCATGCCTTTTATGCCGAATGCGAAATCCAACTCGTTGACGGCTTCAAAACGCTGGCGTTGGGCATCGGTCATAAGCGAGAACACCAGAGTCTGGACCATGTCCGGGTTAAGCTTTTCAAATGGCGTCGGCAGCAGTTCGCCGTCAAGTCTAAGCATGGGCGGAGCGCCGGCGGTTATATGTATATCGGAAGCATTTTTTTCATGCATCAATATAAACAAATCGCTCATTGTAACCATAAGTAACTCCTAAAAAAACCGTCTGCCATAAGCCATAAGGGCACCGTGCCCGCCATACGCCATAGGCAGAAAGCACTTCCCTTTTATGGCCTAAGGCCTATGGCTTATGGCCTTGTTAATCCACATCCGAGCTGGTAACCCTTAACACTTCTTCCACCGTGGTCAGCCCGGCAAAAAGCTTCCTTATCGCCGATTCACGCAAGGTTATCATGCCGTTCTTGCGGGCCGCGTCCTTAATCTTTGCGACATGGGCTTTCTCTATAATGAGCCCCCTGATTACATCGTTAACCTCAAGTATTTCGTGAATACCTACCCGGCCCTTGTAGCCGGTTCGGGCGCAAATGTCGCAACCTTTGCCTCTTGACAGAATTATTTTACCATTTTTGGCATTGTTATCAAGGAAAGCCTTTGACACACCGAGGCTTATCATCATCTCCGGTTTTATCTCGTAGGTTTCCTGGCAATTTTTACAGATGGACCGCACAAGGCGCTGGGCCACAACCATTAAAAGCGTGGAGGAAGTCAGAAACGGCTCCACCCCCATCATGCCTATACGCGTGATGGCGCCGGGAGCGTCGTTTGTGTGAAGCGTTGAAAACACAAGATGCCCGGTCATGGCCGCATTGATAGCGGTGGCCATAGTTTCAAAGTCGCGAATTTCCCCCACCATTATAATGTCGGGGTCCTGTCGCAGAAAAGACCGCAGGCCCGAAGCGAAAGTAAGCCCCACATCAGTATTCACCATAACCTGGTTTATGCCTTCCAGGTTGTATTCAATGGGATCCTCTATGGTGACAATGTTTACATCCGGCTCATTCATGGTGGCCAGCGCCGAATAAAGCGTGGTGGATTTGCCAGATCCTGTAGGCCCGGTCACCAGATTAATGCCGTGCGGCGCCTTCAGGCACTTGGAAAAAATAGCCAGGTTCTCCGGCTCAAAACCCAGATCCTCAAGCTTAAGCTTCAGGCCTGAGGAGTCAAGTATTCTCATTACGACTTTTTCCCCGGGGCCGCAGGGCAGAATGGAAACGCGCAGATCTATTTCTCGGTCATCAATTTTTAATTTGCTGCGACCGTCCTGCGGGAGGCGGCGCTCAGAGATATCCAGGGTGGACATTATTTTAAGACGGCTGATAATGGCATTATGAAATTTTTTGGGAGGCGAGGGCTGGTTATGCAGAACGCCGTCTATGCGAAAACGCACGCGGGTATCTTTGTAGCCGGGCTCTATATGGATGTCCGAGGCGTGGGCCCTGATGGCCGAAGAAATAATAAGGTTTACCATCTGCACTATGGGAGCGGCCTCGCCTTTCGCTTCCAGGGAAAGAAAGTCGTCCGCCGTACCAGCGCCCTCATCTGTATTTACCAGTGAAATATCCGTAACGCCGCCGGTGGTCTTGCGCAGAATGTCGTCTAAGGCTTCCTTTGAGGACTTGGTGCCGTAATATTTATTTATGGCCGAAGCGATATCGGTTTCCGAACCAAAAACCGGTTTTATGTCGTAGCCGGTCATCATTTTAAGATCGTCAAGGATTACAATGTTAAGCGGGTCCTCCATGGCTACTTTAAGAGTGTTCTCTTTTTTCCCGATAGCGATAAGACTATAGCGGCGGGCGATATTTTCCGGAATAATTTTCAAGGCGGAGTCCGGGATCTCCATAGCGGCCATATCTACGAATTCTATGCCGAATTGTTTGCTAAGGAATGAAAGCAGTTGCTTTTCTTCTATGTAGCCCTTATGTACCAGAAGGTGTCCGAGCTTGCCGCCGCCGGCCTTCTGCAGGTCCAGCGCCTCCGCCAGCTGGACAGCGGTAATAAGGCCTGAGGAGACAAGCATCTCCCCCAGCTTTTTTGAAATATTTATGAATATGCCTTTTTCAGCCATAATAACGGAAAGTGGCCAGTGCCCGGTGGTCAGTGTCCAGTCTAAGAAAAATATTGGAACGACGAAGACTCAAATCTTTCACAATATGTTACCACATATATACCGAATGCATCAAAAAAGAATGCCGCGACTGACCATTAGCAACTGGCCACTCACGGCTCTGTTAGTCCGAATTCCCCAGTTGGAATTCTGGAGGTTACAGGCAATTTTCGTGCTAGAACAACTCCTCGTCGGATTCCTGAGCTTTTATGTATTCCACCTTTTCCCCGTTATCCGATTGAGCATCTTCAAAACCGGCTGAATCCTCATCTTCGTTGTTAAGGCCAGCCGCCGGCGCGTCCGGCAGCGGGAGTAAAGGGACTCCTTTAGACTTGCCTGGCTTTCTCACCAGTTTAGCTTTGGCGGAAAGTTTTTTTGCCGATATTTTTCTTACCCGACCTTCCGGTTTAGGAGCGTAAACCGCGGACTGTTCTGTTTTTCCGGAGGAGAAATCCAGCAGTTCTATGGCATTATTGTTGATACCGCGGATTATGTCGTTTTTTGCGCCGTCCACTTCAAATTGATAAATAAGCGGGTCCTGCTTTTGCCTTATCAGGCGATACTGCACAACAAGAATATCTCCGTGAAGCGGAGTTGCCGACCACTCTTCGGACGCGGCGCCGGAAGAACCAGAAAGAAAAGAATTGGCAAACCAGCCGCCGATAGCGCCCCTGCCTCCGGATAATTTGTAGTTTTTAACTGTCTCAATCGCGGTTTTAACTCCCTCATTTACGGCAAGCGGCGCGGAAGTTTTTTCAGGCGACTGCTCCGCAGCTGTGGCAGGGCTTTGAGCCCCTCCGGACTGGTTTTCAGGAACGCTTTTTACCGCGTTCTCCGCTGCCGGCAGACCGTTTTGCTGACCGGAGACGCTGACCTGTTGCGGGACACTGGCGCTGTCCGCATCTGAGGCCCCCGCGACGGCAACTTCGGTGGATTGGCCAGCGTTTTTATCGCTAACCTGCGGTTCAAGCTGAGAAGGCATGATGCTTTTTTGGGCGCGTTTTAAAGAATTGAAATCAAGCATTGAAAATTCTGAAAAGCTGAGGCCATCGCCAAGAAAGAAGAAACCAAGCCCTCCCGCAGCTATGGCGCCAAAAATTATGATGATAGCGATAAATGCCAGTCTTCCGCCTTTTCTGGCCGGTTTGACCTGGGATTCAACCTCCGTTTTCAGCCCATTGCCGGATATTGTTATGCGCGCCATTTTATCCGGAACGGAAACCGGCTGCTGTTTGACAGGGGTGGAGTCAGGCGCTTTTTGTGCCTGATCCTGAATAGCCTCCGCGGCTGAGGCCTCTGGGACACCCTTTCCCACCGGCTGTGGCTCTGACCTGTCGCGGGCCTCTGACTCTGGCGTGCCGGTGGCCTCCGGCGCTGTCATCCGGCCTGGCGTCGTCCGCGACTGAGGGGACACCGCAAATGCGGTTTCCCCTCCTCCAAAGGATTGGCCGTTTTGTGGGCCAGCGGCCTCTGGGACGGCACCTCCAAAGGATTGGCCGTTTTGTGGGCCAAAGGCCTCTGGGACGGCACCTCCAAAGGATTGGGAAACGGAACCTGCATGATCAGGAAATCCGCCATGGCCAGGCAACCCTGAATTGATCTGCGTCTTTTTAAAAGGCTCTTCGCTTTTTGGAGTTTCAGCTGTAAAGTCCTGAATCACCCCGTCCGACTTAGGCAAAGACTCCAAATTACCGGTAGTGGCCGGCAGCAAGGGAGGCCGCTGTGCGGCGTCCCCCTGCGGCAAATCCACGGAAAGGGCTCCGCCGTTTAATGCGGACAATGTCTCAGGCTTTGGCTCCGGAGTTGCAAGCGGCGGCGGTTCAATACTGGGCGCCCCTCCCCCGGTTTGGCTGGATGTCGCCTCATCCTCCGCCAATAAGCCGGGGCCTTCCTGGCTTTTAGCGCTTCCGCCCAGGCTTTTCAGCCTGCGGCTGGTAATGCTATTTCCAGCTTGCGCGGCGTCATCGCTGTCACCAAGCCTTTCAAGTTTTACCTCATCGGAAACCCTCAGGTTCTTTAAAACTCTAATGTCTTTTTCGTTAATCGTATTTTTCGGCCCGGCCGAAGAAGCGCACGAGAGTTCAGCTGAATTATCTTTGTTAATTTCTTCCGTCTTTCTTACGGTTTCGGCCTGTTCCGTTAAATCCTCCAGACGGCCGTTTTGTGGGCCAGCGGCCTCTGGGACGGAACCTCCTGAGGATTGGCGCAACTGCTCAAATTCTTTTTCCATGGCGCCGCCCTGGTCCAGCACCGTCTTCAGCCTGACTTCCAATTCCTCTATACGATCACGCTGTTTCCTGTCCTCCAGGTCCTTCAGTCTTACTTTTTCCTGCAAAAGGTCTTTTTCCCAGCGGGCCAATTCCAGATCCTCCTGTATTTTTGAGAGAGGAACATCAAATTTATCCATCTGGTCATAGTCAAAAGAACTTTTCCACTCAGTTGCGGACAGGCCACCTGAAGCGGAATAGGCCGATATCTCAGGCTCGCCGGCAGAACCGCCGTCCCCGGTCTTAAGAATATCGTCTATTGTGCCCAGCAGATTTTCACAGGCATAGCCCTGTTCAAAGGCGCTTTCATAGACGGGTGTTGACACTTGTGAAAAACCGGTTTCAAGCGCGTAAAGATCCCCAATGCCGCCATAGCCTGAAGAAATTGATTTACCGGCTCCCACACTTAAAGCTTCCTCTATTTCCTCCGCTTGGGAAGCCGGCTTCCAGTCATCCGGTTTATCTCCGGTGGAAGTTTCAAGGCAAACAAGGCTGTCCTGCGCGAAAGCCGGCAGAGTAAGCAGTTCGCCGGGGGCGTAGGGGCCAAGAATATTGCCTTCGGAATAGAACCAGTATTTCATAGAGTTTGTAACTGCTAAGGTCGTTCAGGCTGCAGGCTGTTAGACTATTAGGTAAAAATCAGATTTGAGTAACAGCCTAATAGCTTACAGCCTATCTGCCTAAGCAATTATCCACAATATAATTCTACAAAGAGGGTGTTTGGAATTTAAGACAAAGATATGGCTAAATTGTTACAGCAAACCCGGAAGGTATGGCACGGAATATCAAGCTATAATTTCCCGATGCCAACCGAGATCCTGCGCAGGGTTTCGTCCTTGCCCAGCAGTTCAGCTATTTCAATGGCGCCGGTCGGAGTTACGGCCAAACCCGAAAGGGCTATCCTCAACGGCCACATTATCGGGCCTATCTTAGAACCTTTAGCTTCAGCGCAAGAATTGACGGCGGCATAAATTACGGCATATTCCCAAGAGGTCAGTCCTGAAAGAATGCTCTTGAGGTCAGTCAATACGGCACGGCTGCTTTCAGGGGTGGTTTTGTTCTTCTTGTTGACGAACAGCTCCATGGGATATTCATCCAACTCCGACAGGAAAGACACCATCCCCAGGATGTCGGCGGGCTTCTCAACCTTGCTCTGTATAAGGCCTGAAAGCTTCCTGACGTCAAGCGCTGTTACTATCTTCTCGGGGTAGAACTTCAGAAAAAGCTTATGTGCGTCTTCGGGCTTCATGGCCTTCAGGTGTTGTCCGTTTAGCCAGGAAAGCTTTTTCTCATCGAAGATAGCCGGGGACCGGCCTATCCTGGCGATATCGAATTTTTCCACCAGGCCGGCCTTAGTGAAGTACTCCTGCTCGGTCCCGGGGTTCCACCCCAGTAGGGCTATGTAGTTCAGTATGGCCTCCGGCAGATAGCCTTTCTCCAGGAAATCAGAAAGCGCAACACTGCCTTCGCGCTTTGAAAGCTTGCGCCCGGCCTCGTTCAGGATATGCGGCAAATGGATGTGCTCCGGAATACTCCAACCGAAAGCGCGGTAAAGCAGGATATATTTCGGAGTCGAAGAAATATACTCACAGCCCCTCATGACGTGGGTTATCCCCATCAGGTGATCGTCCACTACGTTCGCGAAATTATAGGTGGGGTAGCCATCACGCTTGAGCAGTATCTGGTCGTCCAGCTGCTTATGATCCACGGTTATCAGGCCGTAAACGAAATCGTTGAAAGAGGTCTGCCCTTCCCGGTCTATCTTCTGCCGGATGACGTAAGGCCTGCCCTTGGCCAGGTTCTCCTTAACCTCGGCCTCGGACAGCCTGTTGCACCGCCCGTCGTAGCCGAGCAGAGGGCCTTCCTGTTCCTCATCCGGCTGTTTTTCCGTCTTCTCGTCCTTTTCGCAGAAACACCGGTAGGCATGTCCCTCGCTCAGCAACCTTTCGGCATACTCCTTGTAGATCGCGCGCCGCTCGCTTTGCACGTAAGGCCCGACCGGACCGCCTTTGTCCGGCCCCTCATCATGCTCCAGGCCGGTAACCGCGAGACTGTCATAGATCACCCTGATGCTGTCCGCCACAAGCCGGGCCTGGTCGGTATCCTCTATCCGCAATATAAACTTACCTTTGTTCTTCCTCGCATGCAGGTACGAATAAAGAGCAGTCCGGAGGTTGCCGATATGCATATACCCGGTCGGACTGGGCGCGAATCTGGTTCTCACTTCCATGGTGTAAGGTCTCCTTGCGCTATATTCCGGATTCAGCCAGCAGCTCGCGGGCATGCTTGAGGCCGAGGTCCGTGAATTGCTTTTTCCCGCCAAGCATACGGGCTATTTCAGCGGTTCTATCCGCGGCGGAAAGCGCGTGTGTCATGACGGTGGAAGATTTATTAAGCGAAGTCTTTTCAACGATGAAATGCTTTTCCGCGAAAGCGGCCACCTGCGGCAGATGGGTTATGCAGAAGATCTGTTTTCCAGTGGAAAGCCGGCAAAGCTTTTGTCCTACCAGCCGCCCTGTTACCGCGCCTACCCCCGTATCCACCTCGTCAAAGACAAGTATCCCTATTCTGTCGGCGGCGGCGAGCACTGTTTTAAGGGCAAGCATTACACGGGACATTTCACCGCCGGAAGCCGTGTATCTTAAAGGGCGCAGCGGATAACCCGGGTTAGCCGAAAAAAGATATTCCACGGCATCACAACCGGATGAGGATATATTATCCTCCTCCGCTTCCACTGCCACCTCAAAACGCAACTCTTTAAATCCGAGTTCCGCCGCTTCGTCTTTTGTACGGGCGGACAGCTTTACCGCGGCGCCGCGCCGCGCGGTATGCAGCGAGCGCGCGAGCTTAAGAAGGAGCGCTTCGCTTTTTTCAAGAGCTTTGCCCGCGTCGGCACGGTTAAGGCTGAGGTCTTCAAGCCCGGCTATTTTATTTTTAAGTTCCGCCCCTTTGGCAATAACGGAATTTTCATCTGGACCGTATTTTTTCTTAAGCAGGGATATCTGTTCAAGCCGGGAGAGGCAGGCATCAAGCCTGGCCGGGTCGGTATCAAGCCCTTTTGAGTATTTATAAAGCTCCTCGGAAATATCGCCTAATTCAATAAGCGTGTTTTCAAGCCTGGCGGCAAGCGCCGGAGCGCCTTCGTCGAGCTCGCCCAATGCCTTTAGTTTTTCAAGAGCCTTTTCAAGGTTAGTCTTGGCTGCGCACTCGGACCCGGCCGCTAGCTCATGGGCGGCGTTTGAAAGAGTGAAAAGCTTTTCGGCGTTTTTCAACCTGGGATACAGCGCCTCAAGCTCGGCCTCCTGGCCGGGTTTTAGCGCGGCTTCCTCTATTTCTTTAAGCTGGAAGCGGTAAAGATCAAACAGGCGCTCCCGTTCCTGTTCCGACATTGAAACCGCTTCAAGACGGCCGCGCAGTATCTGCGCTTCCAGGAAAGCCTCACGCACGGCATCAGCCTGTTTTTCAAGGCGGCCATAGCGGTCAAGAAGAGCGCGCTGCACTTCCATTTTAAGCAGGCTCTGATGCTCATTCTGCCCGTGAAAATCCACCAGCGCCGAACCCAGAGCTGAAACACGGGAAAGCGGAACCTGCCTGGCGTTAATAAAAGACCTTGTACGCCCATTAGAGTCAGTCTGCCGCTTAAGCGTAATAAAACCGTCCTCCTTCGCCAAGGCTTCGAAGGGACGCGGTCCTGCGAAGCTGTTGTTAAGCGAAGCAGTGACACTGGCCTGTCGTGGGCCTATGGCGCTGTCCACGACTGACCCGCCCGCAAGACCGAAACTTTCAAGCAGTTCGCGGTTAAGTCCGGCGGAGGAAAATTCGCCGTAAACCTCAGCCATTGCTGCCCCCGGGCGCACCACATCTGATCCCGCTCTCTCCCCCAAAAGAAAACCGAGGGCGGAGATAATTATGGACTTGCCGGCCCCTGTTTCTCCGGTGAACACATTAAGCCCCGGCCCCGGCTCAAGCTCCAGTTTTTCTATAAGCGCAAAATTTTTAACAGTAAGTTTTTTCAGCATAGCACTGTAAGCAGGCAGTTCAGGAGTCCAAGAGCCTAAGAGTCTGAGAAGCATCTCACCGCTTCACAGACTCTTAGACTCCCAGACCCTGAGACTCTGAGACTATCTCTTCCCCCACCTGAGCTTTTTTCTTAAAACATCAAAGTAAGAAAAGTTTTCCGGAACCAGCATTTCAAATATACTGGGATGCTTTTTTATAATTATTTCGTCATGGCCTTTCAGCTCAAAATTTTCCTGGCCGTCAATGGATAAAATAACCTTATGAGGCCTGTGCCGGGCTGAAAGCACTTTTATTTTTATATCTTCCCGGGCCGAGAGCACCAGAGGGCGGTGTGTAAGGGTATGCGGACATATAGGGGAAAGCAGCGCCACTTCAAGTTCCGGCATGGCTATCGGCCCCAAAGCAGCAAGATTGTACGCGGTGGAGCCTGTCGGGGTGCACACTATCAGCCCGTCTCCAAAGTAATTTGAGAGGAACTGACTGCCGTACGACACATTAAGATTGAAAGCCCGTGCTTCCGTGCTTCTTATCACGCAGTCATTTAAGGCGGGAAAAGGGCCGAACACTTTTTTGGATCCGCGCATCACCTCAGCCGAAAGCAGGCTGCGCTTTATTTTCTTAAATCTCCCCGCCATAAATTCCCTGATCCTTAAAAGGAATTCCGTGTTTTCCATGCCGCTTAAAAACCCGAGCCCCCCGGCGTTTATGCCAAGCGTGGGCACAGGTCGCTTTATAAGGTGGCGGGCGGCGTAAAGAACGGTGCCGTCGCCTCCTACTGCTATGGCGGCATCCACGGCCTTTAACTCATAAAAAACATCATTAACGCAAATTTTATAAACCGGCACGCCCGCGGCGGACAGCCTCTTTTCAATACCGGCCGCGAAAGTAATGGCTTTTTTCCTCTTGGAGTTGTAAAAAAGCGCAACACTTTTTATCTGTTTCATAAACGATATAATACAACTTTTAAAAGAACCGTTTCACAACAAAAGGTATTTCAATAGAAGCGCCGCGCTGCGCCTCCAGAAACCGCCCTCCGGCCTCAAAAGCGGGGTTTTTCAGAAAGACCTGTCCTCCTCCCGCGCAAACTTCAGCTTGAATACCGCGTAAATTAAAAACAAAAGACATACGGCTTTCCTCTATGCGTCCGGTATAGCCCGGCGCGCCGTCCGTCTTTTTGCCTCCGCGCGCGTAGCAGGGCCACTGCGCTGAAACTTTTACCCCGTCAAGAACCACGCCGTCTCCGGGCCAAAACCTTATAATATCAGTTCCTTCCCGGGAGAGTTTTTTGACTTCGCAGTTAAGACCGTCCGGCAGAGGGCCGTAGGGCAATAATAAACGCCGCACCCTGACCAGACCTGAAAGCTCATGAAGCCCGCTTGAATCTTTTTCGTCAAGCGACGGCAGAAGAATAGCCTTTAACTCCCGCGCTCCGGCGGCCAGAACGGCGTTGGAAAGCTTGGCTCCGTTTAAGCCCGCGCCAACCAGAAAAAGCCCGCCATTACCGGCTCTAAGAAGAAAGCCCGCGCTTTTTCCGTCTGAAAACAAGGACGCGCCTGAACGCGGGGGGAAAAATTTACCGCAACCGAACAGAAGCAGTGCCAAGGCAAACATCGCCCAAACAGGCTTTTTTTTGAAATTAAAAAGCGGAGCGTGCAGAAAAATAAAAACCAGCACGAAGAACGCGGCCGCGGACCAGGCTGAAGGCTCGCTTACGCGTACGGCTGAAAAGCTGAAACCCGCGAAAAACCTGACAACCAGTATAAACAAATCCAGCGCCCGTTGAGTGAAAAAAGAAAAAAAACCGTACAAAACAGATATTTTTGAAGAAAAAACCAGCAAAAAACCAAGACCCATTATAACGCCCGATGCCGGCACAAGCAGTATGTTTGAAACCAGCGCCATAAGCGATATTTTATGAAAATAGAAAGCCATCAGCGGATATAGCCCCGCCTGCGCGAAAAAACTTACGGCAAACAGTCCGGTTAAAATACCTGCAAGACCCTTGAAACGCAGGCGCTCCCCCCAAAGCGTCATCCCCATGCTCAAACCGTAAGCGGCCGCGAAAGACATTTGGAATCCGGCGTCAAACAGGGCCAAAGGCTCAAAAGCCAGAATGAGCAGGCAGGCGATTATGAGGCCCTGGAAAACACCCGGACGGCGCTCAATAAGCAAAGCCGCAAGGCCCGAACCGAACATAAAATATGCCCTGGTAAGCGGCGGGTCAAAACCCGCGGCGGTCACATAAAAACCGGCGGCCACAAGCGCCAGCGGCCAGGAATATTTTTTCTTCATCCCGAGGCTGGCGCAAATAAAATAAGTGACAATCACAACAAAACCGACATTTGAGCCGGAAGCCACAAGCAGGTGCATTGACCCCGAATCCTGAAAAGCGGTTTTAAGCTCAGGAGAAATATTCTTTTTTTCACCGATAACTACCCCGCCGGCCACCGAAGCGGCCTCAGAGCTGAGCTTTGTGTCAAAAACGGACAACGCCGTCCGCCTGAAGGCGGCCGCTCCACGAAGCGGTAAAAATGCCTTGCGTTTTACGCTCAGGCACGGCGCACGGGCTTCCGCGTTTATGCCGCGCGCCGCCAGATAGCGCGGCCAATCCAGATTACCCGGCACCACATTACTGAATGGTTTTTTTAAGTCGCCGTTAAAAATTACCGTGTCGCCCAGGGAAGCTCCGCCCAAATCGCCGGTATACGCCATAACTCCGGCTTTTAGCGGACGGCTGTCTACGCTTGCTGTTTCCAGTTCCAGGCGCCAAAGGCCGTAATATTTTATTGGATATTCTTTTATTACGCCTTCCACTTCCGCCCCGTAAAGGGGCAGCGTCAAAGCGTCTCCGGAGGCCCGGCGCTCGAACCAGGGGCGAAAAGCGATAATGATCAGGGCGTAGAGGACGGTTAAAATGAAAAGCGGCCTTTTGTAATAGGAAAAAAGCATGAGTCAGTGATTAAGTGATTGAGTTAATTGAAACCGGATAAAACAAGCCGGATGCCTTCAGGGCTGAGACAAGGCTGTAAACAAAAAATGAATCATCACCGACTTAATCACTAAATCACTCATCACTTAATCACTTGTTATATTTTCACTCGGCCCTTAAGGGCATAGCCGAGCGTTATTTCATCCAGATAATCTATATCCCCCCCAAGGGGCACGCCGTAAGCTATACGGGTAATTTTAGGCACATACTTGCTTAGAAGCCGGGTAAGATAAATGGCCATTGCCTCCCCTTCCGCGTCGGGGTTGGTGGCGATGATCAGTTCTTTTAATATTCCGTTTGAGGCTTTTACCCTGTCGGAGAGTTCTTTCAGTTTTATCGCGCCGGGAGTTATTCCCTCCGTAGGTGAAATGGCGCCGTGCAGGACATGATACACCCCAGCGAAAGTCTTTGTTTTTTCTATGGCGGCAACATCCTGCGGATGTTCAACCACACAAATAATAGAGCGGTCCCTGGCCGTGTCGGAGCAAACAGAGCAGCGCCCGCCTTCGGAATAATTCCAGCATTCAGCGCAATATTTTACCAGGCTTTTAACCGCGCGCAAAGCCTCCACCAAATCCTCAACTTCCCCCTCGGCAGCCTTTACTGTGTAAATAGCGAAGCGTTCCGCCTGCTTGGGGCCAACGCCCGGAAAGCGGCGAAAAAGGGAGATAAGCTTGTCCAGGGATTTCATATGAGTTAGCGAATAGCGAAATAGCACAGGAAAACCAACACAATCAGAGTTTCCGCCACTATTCGCTATTCGCTTTTCCCTTGCACGGTTTTTTTACTTACTTTTGTTATCTTGCTGCCGTGAAACACTTTTGAAAGTTTTTTAAGTTCAGGTTCAATATCTGAAACGCCGGCTTCCGGCAGGTCTTCCCAGCGGCCTTCCGGCTCCTGGGGACCGGTTAGTACTTCTGCCTCCGGCTCAACATCCGAAGAAACCTGTGGAGCGGATAAATCTTCAAGCACAGGAACGGCTGATTTAACGGCAACCGGATGTTCTATAACAAACTCTATTTTTCTGCCGGAGAGGTTTTGCATAGCCTCCTCAAGCTCAGGCCGGGCCTTCTCTATCATACCCGCTTCAAATTTATTCGGCAAACTAAGGCGCCACTTCGTCTCACTGTCAAAAGTAATTTTTACGGAAAGCAGCATATTGTAGACCATCGGCTTTTTAGACGCTATGTGTACAAGCAGTTTTTTCCAGAGAGCGGAAGGAGGGGTTTGCGCGACCGCACCAGAGGTGACAGGCGGCAGGTGGCAGGTGACAGGCAGAGAAATACCTGAATCTTCTTCCTGTAACCTCTGACCACCGGCGTCTGGCCCTGATTTTCCCGGCTGTGTCTCTAAAATATCATTTTTTTTTTGCACGGGAGGAAGCGCGGCGCAAGGCTCTATGACCGGAGGCCGGCCCTGTCCGCCGACCCCACCACCTGCTTGCCCGACTTTTCCGACTGAGGCGGATCCGCCGAGTTGTTTGGCGGAGGCGGGCACTGCCGGTCCCGAAGCGGGTGGTGGGGCGAGACGCAGTTCAAGTCCCTCAAGCCGCCTGACCAAAGCGTCAATGTCCTGCGGCGTGTCCACAAGGGTAAATAGCGCCATCTCCGCCGCTATGGCCAGAGAATCGGAAAATTTCACTTCCTCAACGGCTAAATTAACTTTTCTAGACAACTTGGCGAGTGCCGAAGCCGACAGATCTTTCGGCAGGGCTCGGGCCAAAGCGGTGGAAGCGCTGGAAAATTTCTGGAGATAAAAAAAAGTTCCGGCTAAAAGATCGCGAAGGTCGCGAAGCGCCGTAAGAGTGTCGTAGCCCTCGGAGTTGAGCTTGTCAAAAGCGGCGTGAAGGGCGGCGCTGTCCCTGTTGACGAGCGCGAGCGCGAGTGAGTTTATAATATCCTCACCGGCATGGCCCAGAAGTTCGTTTAAAACCTCCGTCTTTACCTCGCCCCTGCCGAAGGAAATTGCCCGGTCAAGAAGCGTCATAGCATCGCGCATAGAGCCGCAGGAGGCTCTGGCGATCATTGCAAGAGCTTCCGGCTCGGATTTTATTTTTTCCTTTTCAGCCACTGCCTTCAGCCTCTCAAACATTATTTCTTCCGAAAGCGGCCTGAAACGGAAGCACTGCGAACGAGAAAGTATGGTAACAGGCACCTTATGCTGTTCAGTGGTGGCCATTATAAATACCACATGAGCCGGCGGCTCTTCCACAGTCTTTAAAAGCGCGTTGAAGGCCTGGGTGGTAAGCATGTGCACTTCGTCCAGAATGTAAACCTTATATTTATCACGGGAAGGAGCGAAAGCCACATTCTCAATTATCACATTGCGCACTTTATCCACCTGCGTATTGGAAGCGGCGTCTATTTCTATCACATCAAGGGATTTGCTCCCGGCTATTTCTAAGCAGGAGGCACACTTGTCGCAGGGCACGGCGCCCGCCGGGTTATGGCAGTTTAAAGTTTTGGCAAGTATGCGGGCGATAGTGGTTTTGCCGGTTCCACGCGGCCCGTAAAAAACATAAGAGGGGGCTATGCGGCCAAGTTTAACGGCATTGGTCAGGGTACGCTTTACAGTTTCCTGACCCAGAACCTCATTAAGATTTTTGGGCCGGTATTTGGAAGCAAGATTTTCGTAAGGCATATCTTTTGAAACATCTTAACTACCGCTAGTAGGCTGGTAGGCTGGTAAGCTTCAGAAATTCCTTCATAAAGCCTACTCGCATACTAGCCTATAGCCTACTAGCTGGCTTTCTAGAACTTTATTCCCGCTCCGACCGACAGGTAATTGTCCTTAGTGGAACCGTTGTCAAACATCTGGTAGCCGACATTTGCCGTTACCATACTCAAGTCAAGGTAAGCGCCGAACAGGTAAGCGGAACTGTCGTCACGGCCTCCCTTATACTTGGTGCCGGTGTATGAAACGAACGGAGTCACCATGGGGAAACCGGGCAGGTCCAATTTCACGTTGACACTGGACTTGGGAAAAGCCCCGAAGGCGAAGCTAAGACCGGGAACAAAACCCAGCGGAGCCGCGTCTTCGTCGCCATACTTATAACCGGTATAAGAGGCGGAAAGGTTCACCATCAGTATTTTAGCCCCGGCAAACAGCGAGCCTTCGGTCTGGGAGGTTTCATTATCGGTTGTCCCAACGGCCTGAGTATGCATGGTTTGCTTAAGGCCAGCGCCAACATCAATGCGGGTTACGCCCTGTCCACCGCGCGCGCCGCCGCGCGAACCGGGGCCGGTAAGACGGGACTTCCCGCCTTCTCCGGGAGTAAGAGAAACAGTTATATCGCCGCCGAAAAACTTATTGGAATAGCCGTTGACTTCAGGGGTGGAACCGACCAGTCCGGCCACGGTGTACTTTTCCGCTTCCCAGGCTCCGCGAAGCGTATATGTGTGAAATGTATCGTCCAGCGTGTCCCAGGTATAGGCGGCCAGCGAGGGCTCTATGGCCAGGTTGCCGGAGCCTATAACCAGATTAAGGTTCGTTCCGTGATAACCATCGGGGCCGGAAACAGAACTAGCCCCCCCGCTGAAATAGGCCGCCGCGTTAAGACCTAAAACCGTACATGCAACCGCCGCTAATATTATTTTTTTCATTTTTCTCCCCTACGCGCATGTGCTTTGCGAAACGACATTCAGCCGCAGGAACTCCCGCTTGTGTCTTGTGGCTGTTTATCCAATCTCATTTACATTATACGATTTTCCGGCCCCGGCAATAACACAAAAAACCCCGTCCGCCTAAGGCGGACGGGGTTTTAAACCGCTTAAAATACCGATTGATTAATCCGCGTCGCCTCCGCAGTTCACGCCGTGCATTCTGGTCAGCGCCTGCCACTCTCCGAAATGCACGGTAGTGCCCGCACCATTGGTCACAGCAGAGCCCATTTTGAAGAACGATTGCCCCGCGCTGATGCTGATTCCTTCGGGGTAGGTTTGAGTAATAGGCTTGTGCACCAGGAAAGAAACAGACGTGGTCCTCCAGGCCCCGTCGGACCTGCCGCAAAGGACTTTAAGCTTACCGGTGAACTCACTCTTCTGGGCCTCGCCTTCATATGTCTTACTGGTCTTACCGTTCACTGTCCTTGCAAGCGTAAATGACGTAAAGACGCCTCTGCTTTCCACCGGTTCAGAACGATGCTGTATCCCGAACACGGGGATAAACCATTTAGCCTTGCAATCCTCAACAGCAGCGCTGAGGCGGAAGTTAAGCGCATACCTCCACCAGGGCACACTGGCCCACGCATCCCTGCAGACACTCTCTCTGTCATCCTGTCCCCAGCTTGAATAAACACCGGGGCGGTTCGCGTAGGCCCAGTCCCAAGCCTGCCCTTCAGCGCCGTCGGCTTCGGCGTAGGCTGATCCGGCGGTAAGCTTCTGCTTACGCACCTTCCAGTTCTTGTGCATATAGAAGTTGCTGAGCGTGCGGCAGCCTTCGGCGCGCTCCCAGCATTTATCGGATATTTTACCGGCAGCCTCAAAGGCATCATTCAATTTTTTCAGCGCCAGTTCAGCGGCTTCAGCCTTCGTCCTTAATGTTTCCAGGGCCGTCAGCGCTTCCTTGCGGGTATTTTCCGTGGCGGCATTCGTTGTGTTATGCAATGGCTCGGCCGCGGCCAGACAAGACTGCAGCTTGTTCCATTCTTTCTCGGCTGCCGCACGCAAAGCGCTGACACTATTGCCTGAGGGGAAGGCGGCCCATTTGGGTTTGCCTTGCCCATAGGCCGTTATAATCTTATTGAAAGCTTTCGTGCCTTCCGATTTAATGCCCTGCAGGGTCAGGCCGCCCGCCGGAGATAAAGGGTGCAGCCTGGCAAAGTCAGCAGCCGCCTTTACGCCCGCATCTACAGCCGTGGACGCTTTTTCCAACTTGGGTTGGGCAGCGGCAAGCTTTGCCTTAAGCTCCGCTACTTTTGCCGGCGGGAGGTTAGGTGTAGCCAGGGCGGCCTTAATACCTTCAAGCTCTTTTACCGCTACACGCAGTTCATCCATGTTTTTCCCCGCCTGGGCCAGCAATGGCCCATACTCCGCCTGGGATTTAGGGTCAATCATATTTTTGGGCGGCAAGTTCGCATAAGCGGATTGCGCGGCGGAAAGTTTGCCGCTGTATGTGCTGTAAAGAGCGTTAGCTGAACTTGTAAGACCGGCCTGTGCCCCCCCCCCGGTATTTGGGTCCGGATTGACCGGGTTTGAAGGATTTACCGGATTCGCCGGGTTCTCCGGTACCGCGCCGCAGCCGCCATCCGCGAAGTAGCAGGAGTCCACTCCCGAACCCGTCACCGTCCGCTTAGTCTTACCCATAGAAGTCTCGGTATCCGAGAGCATGCCCTCTACATTTGAAAAGTCAGGCAGTGCACCCACTATCGCCTGCTGTATTTCACCGCTGCGTAGAAGATTGGACACAAAGTTGTCCGGCTGGCCCAGGCTCACGGTGATCTTTTTTTGCCAGTCACCCCACGCCTGTTTCTCTTCTGCCGCGACTCTGGAGCTGTCAAACTTATGCTCCGCCGCCCAAAGCGTGTCCCAGTCCAGGGCGCGCAGCCCGGTTGCCACCTGTTTCACGGGAGGGACTGCTTCAGTTCCCTTGTCTGCGCTAACAGCGTCCTGCCCCCTGCCGGTCATCTTTTTTAATTTAAGCGGCCAGCCGTCTTCACCGCTTATAATGGACTCCGCCGCGTCGTTTGCGGCGGACTGCTTTTTCCGTATGGAATCAATCCCGCCTTCCACAAGCGAGAGCTGACTTGCGTAATCAGTCATTTTTTTCCGGTGAGAAGCAAGTAGCCCATCCGCGTTATTTAAATATACGGGGCCCTGCCCTTTCCATAGATCTATGGCCGCGCGCACCCTTGTCAGGGTGCCCTCGTCGGCAATCACTTCCATACCATCATGGACCTTCATTTTCAACTTCTTCTCCGCCAGATCTTTTTCCAACGCGGCAACCTGAGGAATGAAGGCCTGATATTTTACCTGCGTTGCGGTGAACTTTGCCTGCGTCTCTCCCACCCTGCCCGAATACCCGTCTAAATCCGCTCCGGCTTTGGTCTTCGCGGAATTCAGCAACGGAAACACCACGTCGTTGACTTTAATATTAATGTTTTTAAAACCGCCGGCCACGCTTTTAGCGCTGGCTTCCACCATGGCTGGATCAGAAGCGTTGGACTCGGCCGCCACGGTCTGATTTACCATATCCTGCAAAACGGTGTCATAATCCGCAAACACCTTACCGAAGGCGTCCGGAACCTGCGGCTGGGCATTACCCGGCGTCGCGTCAGGACTGTCTTCTGGGGTTGTGCCTCCCGGGATGTAAGGCGCGCCATTGGTAGGCGCGTTCCCTTCGCCGCAAATACACCTCTTTACCTGAAAGTTTCCAGTACTTTCCTTGCCGGCTTTTTCCATTTTAAAACCGATTGCGCCGAACTTAACACAGAGATCAACAGGCGCGGTCACGTTATTCTCTGTTACGGCTTCTCTGCAGTCTCCGTCATCACATACGGCCGGCTGCCAACAGAATTGAGTCGGCGGATAATTTCCAAGCATGCTGTTTACGGTTCCGTTCACCATATCGCCCAGGGGCTTTATCAGTCCGCCGGTGACCACATTCTCCATAAGGGCTGTTATTATCTGTTTGGGAATCTCGTATTTTTTATAGAATTCCCAGTCAAGGGCGGCTTTCTGTCTCGCTTCAGCCGCCAGCTCCGACAGCGACTTTTCCCCTTTGTTCCAGCTGTGTTCATTTTTATTGGTAGAATTTGAAGGGTCCTTGGTTTTTTCGCCGCTGCCGCCGGCGCCCGCGCCGCCCGTCCCTTGTCCCGCATTAAGCGCGTCCGCGGCCGCCTTGTCCAGCGAACTTATGGCGCTTTCACCGCTGAAATTGCCGGCTGACCTGCCAGCCTTCGCGCGAAGTTTCTCAAAAGCGTCTTTGCTGGAGCTGTTCAGCGCGGAAGCCACGCCTTTATAACCCGCCGCGGCAACCGGCCCGAGCATGGATCTGGCCGCTGACTTGCCTGAGGCGTTCCTGGCGTCCTGTAGTATCTTATCGCCGCTGAGATTATCCGCGCTGCGAGAACTCTCTCCGCCGCTGAAAAAAGAACCCACAGAGCGCAGGGCGCCCTGCATTTTTGGGATCGGCGTCGGCGCGCCTGCAGATTTCGCGGCCGCGGAAAACGCGGACCTGCCCGCGTCTTTCATGGCGTCGCGTAAATCAACCCTGGGCGCGGCGGCAGCGGGCATGGGCGGCGCTGAAGACTGTGAACCAAGTATGAGCGACAGCGGATCCCTTGCGCTTAAAGGGGTTATTACCTCGCCGGAACCATCCGCTGAACCCTGGCTGAGCCCGTTAATGCCCGGTTCAAAAATCCCTGAGGCCGAGCCCTGCTCTCTTCCGCCGAAACCCGGAGCAAGCAAATTATCAGCCGGGGGCCCCGACATCATATACTCCGCTACCGGAGCCATAACAAGAACACCCAGACCTATACCCACAAAAGCCATGTCTTTTTTGGAAAGATTTTTAAGCCTTTTCATGATATTGCCGGTAGATTTCAAAAAACCGGACGTCCTGCCGAAAGAGACGGTTTTTTTAAAAGACGAGCTCAGTATGGGCGGCAGCCCGTCTTTTTTCTCTTCGTTATCATTCAGTTTCATAAATCCCTCCCTCAATCAAAGCTCAGTAAAAATGTCGCTGATGCCGGTACGCTCAGCTTGCGAATGCGCTGCAGACACGCTGCCTGAGACACCACTCCTTATATATAATTTAGCTAATATCCCGCTAAAAACCAAGTGCCAATTGTCCTATAACCGGCTAGGCCATAAGGGCACCAAACGGCGGGACAGCTTGGCGGCTAGACAGCAAAAAAAACGCCTAACGTCTCTTTCAATCGATCTATTTTTTCCATAAGCAACCCACCTGCCGCCCAACCGCCTCGCAGTTTATCTGCCCGGCTATTCAACCCCAATAACAAAAGCCCGGGCACGAACCTGGCGATAGTTCCATTGCTAAGTGCGCGGCTCACACCCGGCGGCTGCCCGCTGAAACAGAGGGCTCCTCCGGCGGAGAGACACTTGCAACAGAGAACTACGCTCCTTTATCCTGTCGGAGGCGGCTGGCCGTTTTGCGGACCAGTGACACTGGCCTGCCCCGCACTTTTTCCGAGAGGGCCAAAGTGCGGGGCCTGCCGCGGGCCTCTGGCGCTGTCCGCGGCTGAGACTGGCGGCGCCATCCAACGGGGTAAACCAGGCTTGAAACCTCGGGCTTTAAGACAAAACAAAAACACGCTCAACTAATTGCTCGCGGCATTGAACCCATCTTTCAGGCCCTCTCACGCAGCACATACTTTCCGAAAGCGGCCGCCCGGCAGGCTATCGGCCCGCCGTTAAAGGCTGCCGCAATCACCCCCCCTTCCCCCATATAATGTGTGCCCAGGCAACCAGCGCAATCACGGCGGTAACGATAAGTATCACGGGGATAATAATAGGAGCAGCAGCAGTAATGAGTAAGGCAGCTACTACTATAAGCGCAGCGGCAGCAATTGGTGCCCCATAGCATAGCTCAGAGCCACAAGGGACGATTTTATTGGCATCGTACTGGCCGCAATCTATTGGTTGGCTCTCTTGCATGCACGCGCCCGCAAGCCCCTGCGCATTAACATTGTAGTCACCACAGGCAACCTTCATCTGGTCCTGCTTGTCGTTCCAGGCCTCCACTTTATCGTCATTAAAACAGCATGGCGGCGGTTCACCCAAGGTTTTAGAAATATCGTCTATTGCTTTTGCAGCGGCGGTCATATTTCCACTATGCGCGGCCGAGCCGTCGGCACACTTATCCCCCGCCTCTATTGCATCTTCGGCTGTGTCAAGGATTTCATTAAAATCTTTATCTAACTCAATCGGTGTGTAGGATCCGCTTGGGCCGCTTGGGCCGCTTGGGCCGCTTGTGCCACCTGGGCCACCGCCGCCGGTTATAACATTGCCGTTAACACTATTGCCGTCGTAGGTGGCGCCCACATAAGCTGCCTGGTATTCGGGGGCGGATTCCGTTGTTCCAACAGCGGCGGCTCCCATTGAAAATGCTTCGGCAAGCTGATACATAGGCCCCTTGCTGTTAAGCCGACCCGAAGGTTTCACGCCGGTGGTTCTATAACCCACATTTCTCCAGGAAAACCCGGACACCTTACCCATGCGCCTGGCATTTACTCTCTGCGGCCTGCCCGGCACCGGTATTTTACTCGCCGCCTGGGTAAAGACGCGGTCATACATGTTTTCGCGTTTATCGCCGGCGGCGCTGCCTTTTGAAATGAGCGTTCTGTTAAGGTACGGGCCGGAACCGTAATTACCGCCCCCGGCATAACGGCCGGCAAGATTGCGGCCCAGCAGGTCGCCATCAAGCCCTCCGCCGGCCGCGTTGGAAAGCATGTCCCCGAAATTTACCGCTCCGCCGCCCCCGCCGGCCGCTCTTTCTTCAGCGTTAACCACGCCTTTAACAGGCCCCCCTTCGGATTTGTCATCCTCCAAAACCGGAGGGCCGAATACACCGTCCCCGCCGCGAACCATGGCCATGGACGAGGGGCCGTCCGCCGGCGGCAAAGTGGGATTCAGGCTGTCTAAAAACTTATTCCATAAATAATCCCGCGAACTGTCGGCCGCGGCTTTATCCAGAGCGGATTGCAACCCGGCTGCGGAATACCCGGGGTTTATGGCTGAAATAATCCCGCCAAACCCCAACGATCTAAGAAAAGAGGTCACCCCAGGCAGTTGCAGCATCCAGTTCAGGGTTGTGCTTGAAACCACGAAAGGTAAAGAAATAGCGGCCAACAGCAGCGCTATGGCCACATACTTAGCCCTGCCCTTTAAAAAAATGAGCAACAAAGAGGCGAGAAGGTTTCTCTTTTTATATCTCCCGGTAAATTTGCCGCCCATAAAAACCTCCCCCCCCCATCCGCATAAAGCAAATGGGGGAACAATAAAACCACGCGCAACTTAACCAACACTGCCTGCACATTCCGAACCGCCGCTGATTTAGCATTGCCGAACCATGCGCTTTTGCGTTTATCCTTCATCTAAACCAAGCCTCACTCAGATTACGGCGCGTTATCCACCATCACGGAACCTCAGCAGGCAGATCCGTAGTAGGCGCCTCTGTAGCTATGGGTATATCAAGTTGTATCTGATCCTGCGGCGGCAGCATTCCACTTACAAACCCCAACATACCGGATGTAGCCAACGTTATTAACATCCAAGTAGGCGGGGCGATGAATACAGCCGCTGCTACGGCGCCTGCAACAGCTAGAAGTCCAGCAGTCATGTATATCATACCCGCAAGTTTCTGACCGTGTTCGACCATTAGTATGACGGCCATAGCGATGACCGCCGCAGCCGCTATTCCGGCGAGAGCGGCAGCAGCAACTTTCCACGGTCCCGGAGGCATAAAACCAGCTACGGTTGCCAAACCAATAGAAAGCCATAGCGCGATCATCAGATTTTTGACCAATTCCTTCCACGGGGAGACATCTTCTCCTGGTGCCGGGCCATACGACGCACCACCCATATCAGCGGCTATAAGCGGTTCAGAGGAGGGGGGCCCCGATGGTGCGCCGCCGCCGGTGCTGCCGCCGTTGTCAAGTGAAGAGGAAGGTACAATGCCGGCCCCGCCCGGGCTTACACCCGCGCCGGGAGGGACAACCCCACCCTCGGCAGTGGAGCCTTCCCAGGCCTTATCCTGGGTTGCGCGGGCGGCATCAATATTTGTGCCGGTATAAGATTTCTGCGTGGCGCGCAGTCCTTGGGCCTGATTATACGCCCCCGAACCGAACTTTGCGCTTCTCCCCCTCTTCATGTTTAACACGGGCTTTGAGCTGGCCTTCATGGCGAGCAGCTTCTTCCTTTGGTCGAAGTTAGGCAAGCCCTTAAAGCCGGCGCCCACGCCGCCTGTTAAACTCGCCTTGGGTCCCATGATACTCTTACCTCCGCTCATGCTGCCGCCAAGAGAACTTGAAAGAGAACTTAAGGAAGACCCCTGCATCTTACCTATCATATCCTGCGCCATGTTACCATCCGTATACTGGGCGGCTTCCGCTTCCGCCCTTCTGGCGGCTTCCTCTTCCGCCCTTCTGGCGGCTTCCTCTTCCTGCCGCGCCTTTATAGCGGCTTCCTCAGCGGCCTTTCTGGCAACTTCCTCTTCGGATGATATCCCGGAACTCTTGTTAGCGTCCTTGAACATGTCCAGAGAAGATCCCTGGTTCGCCGCCTGGCTCCGTAGTATGGCCGGCACGTAGTTATCGGGCGCTTTGCTGAAGGCGGAACTCTGCGAGGTAGACGGGGCATTATTATTGTTTGCCATATAAACCCCCGCCCCCACGGCCACGATGGCGGCGGTGACGATCAAGCCCGCCTTACCCGCCAGCAGGGTGCCTATACCGGAGGACGCGCCGAACTTGGCCGCGCCACGAAACGCGCCCCCGGCTTGTTCAACCCCGCCCATGGAACCTCTGGCGCCAAAGCCCAGGCGGGACTTTAGCCAGGGGAGAAGGCCTTTCTTTTCTTTCTTCTTTTCCTTAAAGTCTATTTCCGGCAGATTGTCGTTCATAAGAACCTCCCTGAATATCAGACGCTATGTTTACTTTGCGACTTTTAATACCGGCGCTGTATCGCCATCACTGATTCATCCCAAGGGCGGCCGCGGCGGCAGCCCCATTGCTTCTAGGAAGTTATTTATCGGCGTCACTGTCAATGTTTGCGGTGGCACTGCCTCTGTCGGCAGAAACTTTACGCTACCAGCGTTTGTCATCGAAGACCATTTGTTACCGAAGGTCTTGTTCAGGGTGGCAACATTATCCGCGGCGGTTCCTGTCTTCCCTATGCCGGAATAAGCCGCATAGGCCTGATAAATAAGGGCGGCGCCAACCATTCCATAAACTATACCCGTTGTCTTCTGTCCAATGCCCATCAGTTTAATGCCGGCAAATATAACGGTACCGGCAGCCGCGGCGGCAGCTATAGCGCAGAGCATAGCCGCGTTTTTCATGGCCGCAAATTTCGCTAAGGCCGCGGCAACCGCGGCGGCGCCGGCGGGCCCAAGAGCTGACGCTGTGGCCGCTTCCGTCAAAGCCTCATTAGCTTTCTTTGCGAAAATGCCGGTCGCGAAAATTAAACCGGCGGCCGCCATCATCCCGTACAGCGCCAGGTCGGTGTATTTTTTTATGTCATCGTTAACAAGCTCCGCCACGGGGCTGACCACGGGCGGGGTTGAATCGTTGCTGTTAAGGCTTGGATCATTATTTTTCAAGCCAGCACCGTTTGAAACACCCGCAGCAGTCTGCAAGCCCACTCCCTCGCCGGATGCGCCCACATCTCCATTGCCGGAGGTTTCACCCACAAAAGCCTGAGAAGCCGCCGTTCTAGCCCCCGTGGCGTCAGCCGAATACGAGGCTCTGGCGCCCATATTGCCGGCGTATTTGGCCTGGCCGAAAGCGCCTCGTTTATTAAAGCCGGATACCGTATATTTGGGGGAATTGGCCACCCGGGAAGCCAAAGAGCCCTTCATAGCCGAGGTTTTACCCATGCCGGACGACGGGCTGTAAGCGGAAGCGGACTGGCCGCCTGTGCCGCCCCCGGGCCCCCCGGAGATATTGGTGCCCGAACCGCCGGCATTTGAACCAAGACCCGGCACCGCCTGCAATTTCGGTACACCGGCGCCCGCCGCGGCAGCGTACGGATCGGGCTCCGCGTTCTGGGCGGCCGAATTATCCCCGGCCAGAGCCTCGTCTGAAACGTCTTTATCCGAACTATCGCCTGCCTCAGCAGCCAAACCGCTAAGACCGTCTTTTTTGGCCTGCTCTCTGAACATGTCAAGGGAGGACTGCTCAGCTGAAGCCGAGTTTCTGTCCCTAACCCTTTCCATGCCGGCTTTCCGCGCTTCTTCCTCAATGTAGTTGCTCTGAAACAGTTGAGGAGTGTAAACGGACCTGGAAGACGAGCCGATAAAGTTATAGATCACACCCACTCCGGCCGCTATAGTGGCCCCTCCAAGCACCACTCCTAGTATGCCGGCCTTAGTAGCAAACAGCCCGCCAAAACCTCCGGCTGAGCCCAAGCCCGAGGAAGTGCCGCCCATGGCCGACGAACTCCCCTTTACAACCCTTGGAAGAACCGACCAGAACCCGCCTTTTTTTTCTTTTTTGTCATCATGAGTACCCATAAACTCCTCCTTAAAATCCGGTGCATATTCTGATGGAACGCACGGCTAAGCGCATACAGCTGTTTTCAGTATTGCTGACTATAACCCGCTCCGCCGGGATAACCCATAGAGCCTGCGCCCATAGAACCCATAGGCCTGCCGTAACTCATATAGTTGGGATTAATAGCCTGCGCCATCATCTGCCCCATACCCCCGAATATCTGCCCGAGCGTGGCCTGTATTATCATCTGCATTATCATCTTCTTCAGTTGCTCGTCGGTATCATCAACTTTCACGACCTTTGGCTGGGGGAGCTGGACTTTGTGAGAATTCAGGCTGGGGTCATTCCTCTTCAGATCCTGCGCGGCCTGCCCCATGCTGAGCCCTGCAGCTGCCGAGTTGCTCTCCAGTGCCGTATTAAGGTCCGATGCGCCGGCCTTGGCGCTTTTTTCAAAAGCCGAGGCGGCGCCGCCCCTGGCGGCGTCCATGCCGCCGGTTTTTGCCGCAAACTTGCTTTTATCCGCGGCATTGCCCAGCATTGCCACCAGAGCGCTTTTTTTGGCGGCGTCACGGCCGATGTTCGCGTTGAGGTCGGGCGCGGACGCAATGTCGTTTTTCGCGTTACCGTTGCCAAAGAATTTATTGTGCGGGCCGCCCGTGGACATGGAATTTGAATTGCCGCCCGTAATTGAAGCCTTCGGGGCAAGTTTCGCGCGGCCCGCACCCAAGGAGGGAGCCGGAGCCGAAGCGGAAGGTTTGCCGGACAGCGAACCTGAAACACCGGCCGAAGCGCCCGCGCCGGCGGCAGTTTCCTCATCGCCGGCTTCGGACTGGAAAAGCGAGGATATCAGGCTTTCTCCCGAGGTCGCCGGATTATCCGTCATTTCCCCGCTTAGAGGCGAGCCGGGCGCCCCACCTTCTGAAGGGATATCTCCCATCAGAGACCCGATATCGGACACTTTGGATCTAAAAGGATTGCCGGCGGAGACGGAAGCGTCAAGGGAAGAATTACTCATGAGCGGAAGCAGGATCCACGCGATAAGTATGATAACCGCGACCATTCCTCCCACGATATACTGAACAGGTCTCGGTTTCTTTATTTGTGTCCGTATCATAACCCCCCTCTTTTTACGGCCCTTCTAAACCCGGCAGGCATAAATACCACTAAACTTTCCTTGACACAGTTTACTTAAATGTTCAAGGCAAAGTTACCGACCGCACTTATGGTATAGCAGAAAACACTTGACTTGTCAAGGGGTATTAAACACCGGGGTATTAAACACCGGGCTATAGACCGCCTTCCTTTACTGTGCAACCCGCATGAGGCCGTTTGAACTGGCCCCCTCAAATGAGATAGGAGGACCGAACTGCGGATTACCGCCCGGATTAAGAGGAACGATATCCTTATAGTATGTAACGCGGCCGTCAGGGCCCGTCTGCTGCCCCTCATAAGTGGCCTGCCAGCCGCCGGCAGGGTTCTGCTGGAAGGTAGGCGCATTGTCCTTGAATACGCTTCCATTGTCAGGGACCAAACGGCATCCTTCCGCCGTTGGACAGTATTGCCCCTCAGGTTTGGGAAGATTTCCAAGCTGCGTGATCTCCGGCGGAGGGGTGGAATTTCTACCCGCGCCGGTTCCGCCTTTATTCGCGCCTAAAGCGCCGGCCATGGAACCGAACATCGGATTAGTCAATCCCGCCTTGGCGTCCTCCTTCATTTTGTCGAGTGCGGCATTTTCTGCCTCGCTTGATTTGACTTTTTCAGGGGCGCCGACATCTGGTATTTTAAGGGATTTAAGATCATTGGTTTTAAGGTTGGTTATTTCCCCGCTTTTTATGGCATCAAGTTTAGCCAAACTGCTCTTGCTATAGGCAAGCGCCTCCCCTCCCCCCTTATCACCCATGCCGAAACTTTGCCCCCATTTGGCCTTAGCCTCCATGGCGGAAGAACTTTTAAGCGCGTCGCCCAGGTAGGCCTGAGAATTGCGCAATGACGAAAGCGCGGCGTTTTTAGAGCCAGGGCCCCTGGCGCCAAGATCGCCGGCTTTTGAAACAGCAACATTACCGGAGTCTCCGCCTGAACCGAATCTGGAAAGCCCGGCTGAAGATTTAGTGCCCGCGCCGCCGGCGGAACCAAGGCCCGCGCCTTTCGCCGCCATTCTGGGAATGGAAACGCCGAAGCCCCTTGAGCCGGGAGCGGCCGAACCGCCGGAAGAACCAGTGCCCGCGCCGCCCTTATCCATCCAGTCGGAAATATCCGCAGTCGGGCCGGCCGCGGAAGAATCCAGCCTCCTTGCCGCGTTTCTTCCCCGGGCGGCCTCCGAAAATTCGACCTCATCCGAGGTAAAACTAAGATACTTCATAAAAGCGCTCACTCCGGCCCTGGCCTCGGAACCGTAGGAAAAATTCCGCGTTTTATTATCTTTTAAATCGTCGGCGCCCTGAATCACGAAAAACAGGAAAATCCCGCCGCCAAAAAGAAGGAAGAGCAGCACAGAAACTATAAGCGCTTTTTTTCTGCCTCCGGAGTGCCGGTGGCCGCTGGCGTTGTCATCCTGCCTGCCCTCATCATTTTCGGCCATATCAGTTTCCCCCCCGAAAACAGCACAAACGAAAAATGCCTTACTTTCACCTCTCCCGCCCCGCTCTTTTGCCCTATTCCGTTTAACTCTGTCGGCAAAAGGGCGGGGCGCCGGAAACTGAAAGCTAAGGGATATCCCGCGATTACAGTCTAGCAGAGGAAACACTTTTTTTCAAGGCCCAAATCAAAAAAGCGCCATAAGCGCTTTTTTATCCGGAATCCTGAACCTTCAATTCTTAAAGCTCCAATCCTTTATGCCTGAGCGCTATGATGGAAGCTAACTCGTCAATTTTCTTCAGGTCCTCTTCTTTCGGCAGGCCTTTTACCAGTACGGGTGGAATTATTTCCGCCTTTATATTGGTCAGCATGCCCGCCAGTGTTTCAACCGCCTTGCCGCCCCAGCCGTAAGAACCGATGATGGAGATAAATTTCACTTTAGGCCTGAGCGCGTTCATAAGACAGGCCCCGTAAACCGCCTTGGGGTGCGGCCCCGCTAGCACCGTGGGCGTGCCGACAATCACAGTGGCCGCGTCCACCAGAGCCATAGCTACGCGCCCCTCGTCAAACTGCTCCAGGTTCAGCTTTTCCACATTCACCCCGGCCTCTTCAAGGGCGCTCACCAGACGGTTAACCAGGATATAAGTGCTGCCGTGCATTGACACATAGGCCACAAGCGCCTTATTTTTCGGCTCTCCAACGGCCCAATCACTATAGATACTCTGCACGAACTTTACATTTTTGTGCACCGGACCGTGACTGGGGGCGATAACATTAATCTCATATTTGGACAGTTTCTCAAGGTGCGCCTTTATGTTTGAGCGGAACGGCATCATTATCTCGGCATAGTAACGTTTCATAGGCGCGTAAACCGTCCGTTCATCCGAAAACAACCCGCCCGCGGCCAGGTGCGACCCGAAAAAATCGCAGGAAAACAGAATTTTGTCTTCGCGCAGATAGGTGCCCATAGTCTCGGGCCAATGCACCCATGGCAGGTAAACAAATTCAAGCGTTTTGCCGCCGAGGGAAAGGATTTCACCATCCTTAACCTCTATAAATTTATCGGCGGGAAGCGCCAGGTGGCTCATAAGGAACTCTTTACACCTGGGGTTTGTCACTACTTTGGCTGAAGGATATTTTTCAAGCACGAAAGAAATAGAGCCCGAATGATCCTGCTCGGCGTGATGGGCGACTATATAGTCAAGTTTTTCAACGCCTTTAAGGTAGTCAAAAAGGACTTCTTTCTTTTCAGGGTCAACACTGTCAAGCAGGGCTGTTTTTTCGGTCCCCTTTACCAGATAAGCGTTATAACTGGTGCCATCAGGCAGGGGTATAAGGGAATCAAAAAGATGCCTGTTGAAATGGTTGACGCGCAGGGAGTAAACATTTTCAGTTATTTTGACAGGTCGCATAATCAACTCCTTTTGTGACAGGGGCTAGCGGATAGAGAATAGGGGTTAGGAAAGGAGTTCCATAATCTTTTACCCTCGCCGCTATACGCTGCCCCCTATCCTCCGGAAACCGGCGGAAAAATATGCAGGATATCCCCGTCTTTTAATTTTACCCGTGAAACTTTGCCATTGTCAAGTATTTCGGAATTAAGGGTAAGCACGAAATAATTTTTCACACTGCCACCGCCGTCAAAAATAATTTTTCTAGCCTCGGGCTCTTTCAGGGCGCAAAGCTTTTCTATAAGCTCTCCGACATCGGCGCCCTCAAGCTCCGCCCTTGAAAAGCCCAGCCTTTTCCTAAGCGTGGTGTAAATCATCACAAGCGCCTTAGCCATTTTTATTACCTTTGATTACACAGATTATAGAACGATTACACAGATTTTTTATCAGAATTTCCCGATAGAACCGCTTGAGCCTGCAATCTGTGTAATCTAGGGGCTGCTTTCAGCAGCCCCTAAAGCGCTTTTAAGATATCCCGCGCCAGATCAGAAAGCGTGACGTCTCTGGCGCCCATTACGATTATTATGCCGCCCGGCTTAGCAAGCGGAACCAGGGCGGCCGGGATATCCTCGCGGCGCTCAAAGAATAAGGCTTTTACACCCCTTTTGGAGACCTCATCAGTCAGGTTTTTTGAGGAAATAGTTTTGCTTACCGTGCCGCCGGCATAATAAATTTCGGGCATCACAAGAATGTCTTCCTTATTCAGCCCCGAAACAAAACTTTCTATCAGTTCATTCTTCAAATGCCTGGCCGGGGTAAAGCCGTGCGGCTGATAGACGGCTATTACAGGCCCGCCCCTGGCAGCGCGCGCGGCTTTTAATACAGCGGAAATTTTGGCCGGGTTATGCGCGTAATCGTCTATTACCGTTACGCCTCTTTTTTCGCCTGTTATTCGGAAACGGCGGTCCACACCTTTGTAATTTTCAAGCGCGGAAGCGCATTTATCAAGCGCCACCCCAAGGCCCGCGGCAACGGTAAGGGCCGCCAGAGCGTTTTCTATGTTATAAAGGCCCGGGGCCGGAAGTTTGAAAGGAACCCCGTTCACCCTGAACGAAGAAGAAAAACCGCTAAAACTGATATCTGAAACCTTGTATTTGCCGGTGTTAAGGCCAAACAGTTCCGCCTTCGGGTTCAGAACGGCGGCGGAAGGATCTTCGGCATTGGCGTAAAATTTCCCGCAATTGCCGGCGAAAACGCCGAAAATACTTTTTAATTCTTCCAGATCTTTATGATCCTTGGTGATGTTTAAAAGCACTCCGATTTTCGGCTTATACCTGGTTATGGTGCCGTCCGATTCGTCGGCCTCCACCACCAGCAGATCAGACTTGCCGCGGAAAGCGTTTCCTACCATACCCCGCTCCATAAGCGAGATCAGCGCCCCGCCGGTAATCAAACCCGGACGGCGGCCCGCAAACTCAAGTATTTCAAATATCATGGTCACAACTGTTGATTTTCCGCTGGTGCCGGCCACGGCTATGGTGTTAAAGCGGTTGACATAGGAAGCCAGCAGTTCGGAACGATGGAAAATTTTAACGCCAAGAGCTTTAGCCGCCGTTATTTCGGGATTTGAATCCTCTATGGCGGTAGAGACCGCAAGTTCAGCCGTATCAGCGCAAACAGCTGAACCGTCCTGCGGAAATATTTCAATGCCAAGGGCCTGGAGTTTGGTTCTAAGCTCCAGGTTGCGGCCCCGGTCAAAGTCGCGGTCGGACCCCGTAACAGCTTTACCCTCCATGGCCGACAATTGGGCTAAAGCGCTCATCCCCACCCCGCCTATGCCTGAAAAATGAATTTTGCCGGTGTTTTCCATCCGCGCTCCTCCACCCAAATAATAGCAAATACAATACTTGCGACAGGAGAGGGAAAAGTTGCGTCAAAGGACTTTGTCCATCAACGCGGACAAAGATCAGTCCCAAATGGCCTATGTACGCATGGGCCATTTTCCCACCTGCGAATAGGCATTACGCCTCTGGTGACCCGCGCATTTTTTGGGCTATACTTTAAATGGCGGGAAGCGCGGCCGGGGACAGCTCTCCGGGGGTTACAGCGCGGTTTATTAAGGGATATAAGCGAAATCCGGCGGTAAAAGGGGAAAAAACTGTTTATGAAAAAAATAGCGAAAATCATCACTTCGGGAACGTGCGGTTTTATGGTGGCGGCCGGAGTTTTCGTGGCCGGATCTAACGCCACAGCCGTTTCCACTGCCACCATGAAGACGGATATTGATGCTGTGGAAGTACTGTCCCTTGATAAGGGCGCAACATTCAACAAAATAGTGCAGGACTGGATTTTCGACGGCAACCATAACGGCGGCGGCGTAGCCAAAGGCGCGGCAGTGCGCATGTCTTTGACCGGCAAGCCGGCCGCTAAAGCGGCCACACAGGCTAAGCCCCCCGCGACCAAGACAAAAGCTCCTCCGTTACTGTCCCTGCTGTCCGACAAACCGGGTGTAAAGCAGAAAGGGCTCAACGGCCTGGTGGTCTCTCCGGACGGCAATATGTACCGCGTTGCCAAAGTGTCTCCGTGGTGGAAATTCTGGGATTCCAACCGCGCCATACAGAAAGCCACGCCCGACACGGAAGGCGACATGTGGAACGAGAAAGGCGAATTCGTGGGCGACTGGAAAACGGTCTTAGAGACCAAAGCCGCCTCCAACCTGCAGGTGGTCAAAGGCCAGGACGGGCAGGACCATTTATACACCCAGGAAGGCTGGACCAATAAAGTATACCGCGACGGCAAATATGTAACCACGTTCAGTAACAGCATCTTCAGCAATGCGTCATTAATAAAGATCAGCGCCAGCGCGGACGATAAGTTGTACGCGCAGTACTCCAAAAATTCCGAAGATATCATAATGATGGTGGACCCGGCAACCCAAAAGCCGCGGGTGGTCGCCCGCGTGCCCTCCGAAGTGCATGTGGACACGGTATGGCGCTCAAGGACCGTGACGGACAGCGACGGCGATGAGCATACCGAATACTACACAGAAACGGTAGTAACCAGGTACGGTGTGGATAAATTCAATGTAAGCGCCGACGGAAGGGTACTCACGCAGTTCAAAGGCAATGTGTTTGAGGAAGGCGCGAACGGCAACAGGAAAATGCTGGCCGGCAGCGGTTGGTACAACCCGTTAGAGAACGTGCCGACCGGCAATGTAAGCGACTTCACAGTAGACACGCACGGCAACCTCTATACGGTGCAGGGCGGCCATGTGCACGCTAATAACAATCCCATATCCGGGCTTGACCTGGGCTGGGGACAGACACTGCGGGTTGACGACTCCGGAAACGTGTACACTACGGAAACCAGGATCTTCGACGGCACGTACCTTACCCGAACCAACATGCTGCCCGACGCGGCGGGCAGCGGAGATTAACCTGTAAATAATTAAACGGCGTTATACAATCCGGGCCAGAGTTTTTACAACCTGCGCCCGGATCGTTTTTTTGCGCAACCCCTGTTTCAGGCGATTTGACCGCTGGTTGCGCTTCCAAGTTGAATGCAAGGGAATATTCGCATGGGACTTTAGTCCTATTTTCATGCAGGCCGGATTCCCGCGGCGCGGCAGGGCTAAGGGCCCTTTGAAAAACATGATTCTTCCCTTAGACTATATTGGGATACCAGCGGCCCTGATAAATTTAAAGGAGATAAAAGTATGAAACATTTGTTCTATACCGGCTTGATGGTTTTATTCACCGGCAACGCGTGGTCATACGTAAACGTAGACGCCGACGTGTCCGCGAGCCTTGAGAACCGCATTACACGACTGGACCTTACCCAGCAGGTGGGCGCTGAGAGAATTGAGTGCGGGAAGGATGCCGCCGGCAACACCGGGGTAGTGAGCGTAGTCAGAATAGCGAAGACCAAAGCTTTCGTTTCCGCGGCGGCAGATGTCCGCGCAAGCTGTAACGCAAGAGCCCACTACAGCGACTCCTGCTCCTGTTCCGGTTCGGGCTCCTGCAGCACCTCCGGCTCGGGGTCCGATTCCGACTCCACGTCGGGATCCGACTCGGCTTCCTCCGAGAAAGTCACGGAAACCAAGTTCACCGTCGCGCGCATATCCGAGGCCAGATTAAAAGAAAAAGGGTTCTCCTTGAACCCTAACTCTTCCTGCGAACTGGTGGATGCCACGGGTTTTACGCTGGACCCTCTTGGAGCGGTGGCGGTGGTTACTCTGGTTTACGGCGAAGAATTGGTGACAAACAATCCTCTGGCTATGAAATCCATGAGAAATTCAATTACGCAGAAACTGATGGAAACGGACATTCCAAAAAGCGTTTCCTCATCGGAGAGCATCATTAAAAACCTGTTATTTAACCAGACGAATTCCAACCGTTTTGATGGAGGCAATGTAAAATGAAACACACTACATTCTCAGCTTTTTTGCCGGTAGTTTTCTTCCTGGCGTCCCCAGCTACAAGCGGGGCGACGGGGCAGGATATGGAAAAATTGTCCTTTGATGAAATTATAGGGGCTCATTTTTCAGATGTTTTGGATGCCGCCCGGTCCCCAAAAAGCGGGACAGCGGTTCCGGCCGCGCAAATGGTCAAAATTGCTAAATTATACGCGGAACCGGGAAATATCGCGCGGAAAGAGGCGGAAATAAAGCGTTGCCCGCCTGACGCTGTTAAACTTAACGCCTCCCCCGACCCCGATCTTTATACATATGTCGGGTTCCGTTATGTACGCTCCGACGAATCCACCTGCTCGTCCGAGCCCAGCGACAAGATAAATTATCAGCAGCCTGCAATAGAACAACTCTCCTTCAAGGCCGCGCAGGGGAAAAAGGAAGCGCCCTTGGAATATACGTACAATCTTAAAGCGCGCGAATATAATATCAAAAGGGACTTTTTCTTCATACCTAAACGGGACGGGACCCGCCTTTTTTACTTTATAGATTCCCAGCAATATACCGGGAACCATGTGCCGGAGAGCGCCAAAATAAGGTTCCTCAACCGCCCGGATTACCCGATTCTTCCATGGGAAACTCCAGAATTATTTGCGCTGCATTACGGAAACACGGCCGCCGCGGCCCTGAAACCCAAAGATACCGGCTACGAATATGACATACGCCCGTCCGCCGGGTCAACCGCCGACGGGAATCGTTTAACCGTATTTGATGTTACGGCACTTCGGAAGCTTAAATTGACGCCTCCTGAAGATGATGCGGTAACACTGACGCTGACCGACGGGGGTAAAAACCTGATATTGGATGTGCGGGATTCACGCACGAAGTATTATATAAAAGAGAAACTGGGATTACGTGTGCGCGTGTTAAAGAATATAGTCTTATGGCCCGACAAGCTGGTGTATGAAATTGACGTAAATCTTGGCGCCGCCCCGCAAATATTACTGGACCTTTCCGACCCCAAATGGGACGAATTCAAGAAAGAAGCCACTGAGGCCGGGCATGAATACTATGTTGAATGGAGCTTTCGCAGAACCGACAGCAAAATTTCCACAGGCGAATGGATAGACAAAGAAAAAACCGCCCCGCTGGCAGTAGGTGGGAACTGAAGCCTGTCTGAATATTTTAGACACTATCAAGGCCCGGCAATTTCGGCCATAGGGGATCGGCCATAGGGGACGCGGCCATAGGGGACGTTGCTTAAACGCTTAAATGCTCCGCTTTTGCTATCTTCCTGCCTTTATACGCCAGGTATGAGGCGGCCCCGGAACTTATCCTGAGTTCCTTCATTAATACCGCACCGTTTACCCTGGTACTTGTTTTGCGCAGATAACAATATAATGCGCGCCCGCGCCCTATTCGTGACTGCCTGCTTTAACCAAGCAACTCCTCTTTGGTCACCCCCGTAATCCGCCCTACTTGGTATTTTTTATACTACGTTTTTCTTTTAATGTGTGTCAACAATTCAAATTTATCGCCTTTTACAGTGAAACTGTAATTTTATACTATAATAAGCGGGACGTATTTCCTATGGAATGCAAAAAAGAAATCAACTTAAAAACCTGCGCCTGCACTTATGACCCCTGCCCCAGAAAAGGCGTTTGCTGCGAATGTGTGACCTATCACAGGGCGAACGGGGAACTACCCGGCTGTTTGTTCAGTCCGGAAGCGGAAAGAACTTATGACCGCTCTTTTAAACACTTCGCCGACTCGGTCAAAAAGGATTTAAAAAATGCCTAAAAAAACAATCTTAACCGACACCGCGCCCGCCGTTATCGGCCCCTATTCCCAGGCAGTGGAAGCCAACGGCTTTGTTTTTGTTTCCGGTCAGCTGCCGACAGACCTTAAAACCGGCACTTTTACGGAGGCTGACACGGCCAAGCAGACGGAAGCCTCCATAAAAAACATACAAGCCATACTCAAAGCAGCGGGGCTCACGCTTGAGGCGGTGGTAAAAACCACGGTTTTCATGACCGACCTGACCAAATTCGCTCAAATGAATGAGGTTTACGCCCGGTTTTTCGCCAAACTTCCACCGGCACGGGCCGCGGTGGAAGTAAGAGCCCTGCCCAAAGGCGCTTTAGTGGAAATAGAAGCGATAGCGGCACGGTAAGTCATTAGCGAATAGGGGTTAGCGAATAGCGAAATAGGGATGGAAAAAGAATCTTTATAGCTTTTCTGTTTTTATTCGCTACTCGCTATTCTCTATTCGCCATCCTCTATGCATTCACTTTTAGAAAAGAAACACACCGGGGTTTTATTTCCCCTGTTTTCCATGCGCTCAAAAACCGACTGGGGCATGGGCGATATTTCAGCCATGTCCCTGTGGTTTGACGCTTTAGACGGAATGGGCATAAACCTGCTGCAAGTGCTGCCTATAAATGAAATGCCGCCCGGCGTATCGTGCCCGTACACGGCATTAAGCGCTTTTGCCATAGACCCCATTTATATCGCCATACCCGAAATTGAGGAGTTGGCGGACTTCCCGGACCTGACAGGTGAAATGCGCTCCCATGGTTTTCAGGAGGGAATCCGGCGCCTGCGGCGTTCAAAATACGCGCTCTACGAAGAAGTCCGCCTTCTAAAATTCTCTTTTCTCTGGAAGATTTACACCAGTTTCCACGAGCGCCATATTTTAAAAAACACGCCGGCGGCCAAAGAATTTTTCACCTTCATGCAAGAGAACTCGGCCTGGCTTGACGATTACGCCCTTTTCAGGCGCCTGAAAGACACGCGCGACTGGTCCTCCTGGACGCACTGGGAAGCTCCGCTTAAAAACCACGACGGCGCGGCGCTAAAAGAACTGGAATCACGGGAAGAAAACCAGATCCTTTATTTCAAATACCTGCAGTGGGTCGTACACCGTCAGTGGAAAAAAGCAAGGCTTAAAGCGGCCGCTCTTGGCATAAAAATACTGGGAGATCTGCCTTTCATGGTAAACCAGGAAAGCTCGGATGTGTGGGCAAGACAGGCGGAATTTGATATCTCAAAAGAAGTGGGCGCCCCGCCGGACGCTTTCAGCGAGACGGGGCAGCAATGGGGCCTGCCGGCTTATAACTGGCCGGAAATAGAAAAAAATAATTTTGACTGGTGGCGCTCCAAAGTAAAAAAAGCCTCGGACTTCTACGATCTTTTCAGGATTGATCACATGGTGGGCTTTTTCAGGACCTGGGTGATACCCCATAACATTGCCCTTAAAGCGGATTTTGACGTTAAAGATGAAAACGCGCAGCGTGAAAGAGGCGTACGTTTCCTTAAGGCCGTTATTTCCGCCTCGCCCATGCTGCCGGTGGCCGAAGACCTGGGTCTTATCCCGCAGTTCGTATACCAGTCTCTTTCCGAGCTTGGCGTTCCCGGCTACAAGGTAATGCGCTGGGAAAAAGAAAAAGACGGCAACTACAGGCAACCCGAAAACTATCCGCGCGTGTCGCTTGCCACCACCTCCACCCACGACAACGAACCCCTGGCCGACTGGTGGGAAACCGTTGACTATGTTGAAAAAAAACTCTTCTGGAATATGGTCTCCGGAGAGACCTCAAAGCCGCCCGCTTTCCACGTTGCGCGGCGGCAGATACTTAAGAAAATACTGAAAGCCGCCTCTGCCATTGTTATACTGCCCATGCAGGATATAATGGGCATTAAAGACCGCGTTAACACCCCAAGCACACTCGGCCTGCACAACTGGACCTGGCGTTTTAATACCCCGGCCGAATATTTTTTAAAAAAACATGCCGGGCTTGTGTCAGAATTTAAAACAATAGTGAATGAGGAGCGAAAGTGAAAAATATAAATCAGTGGTCAGTGGTCAGTGGTCAGTGGTTAAAAATCAGAAGCGGAATTCATCCGCTGCTTCGCTGCTTCGCCGCTTCGCTATTCGCTATTCGCTATTCGCTATTCGCTGTCGTTCCATTGATTTCAGCGTGCTCATTAAACCGCCTGGCCGTGCGCCAGACGGCGGGTATAATAGACGGCGGCCTTCCGGCGGTATTTGCCCAAAGCGACACGCAGTATGTTAAAGAGGCTCTGCCGGGCAATTTACAGTTGATGGAAATACTGCTGCAAAACGACCCGGCCAACCGCAAGCTGCTGATAAACGCCGCGCAGGGTTTCTGCGGCTACGCCCTGATGTTCCTGGAGGACTACAACCCGGAGCGCGCCTCAATCTTCTACCTTAAAGGCGAGACTTACGCTTCGCGCGCGCTGAAGGGGATTACCACCCAAAACGCGAAAAAAAAGGATGTCCCCCCGCTCTTCTGGCAGACCTTCTGCAAGGCGTCCTACATAAATATCAACAGGGATAAGCCCGAAGCCGTGGCGGAACTCCCCGGCATTGAACCCGCGGCCGAAAAAATACTGACGCTTCAGCCCGGCTACTACTACAACGGGGCGCAAAGCATTCTGGGCGCTTACTATTCCATACGCCCGCGCATACTGGGCGGGGACCCAGACAAGGCCAAGGCCCGCTTTGAACTGGCGCTAAAAGGCGAAGGCGGGGATTTTTTATTGAACCGCTTCATGTACGCGAAGATGGCCGCCGTGGCGGCGCAGGACGCGGAGCTTTTTGACACGCTGTTGAATTACGTGCTGGCGGCGGAACCGAAAGACGGCAATACCCGCCTGCCGGACGAGGTGGCAAAGATAAAAGCGAAAAAATTACTGGAGAAAAAAGATGATCTTTTTTAAACGAAAGCGAATAGCGAATAGCAAAATAGCGATTAGGGACTGCTCTGGGAAAAAAGCTGAGATTAAAAACCCAGGTTTTTGGACAGCCCACCGTTTCGCCGACATCTTGCTTGCCACTTCGCTATTCGCTATTTCGCTAACCCCTTTCTGTCACGCTCAGACTGTTGTTAAATTCGCCACGCTGGCGCCGGACGGTTCCACCTGGATGAAAGCCATGAAGCAGTTCACCGAAGAAACCACGGCAAAAACAGCGGGGCGCGTGAAATTCAAAATTTACCCCGGGGGCGTATCCGGAGACGAAAAAGACGTGGTCAGGAAGATACGCCTCGGCCAGCTGCAAGCCGCCGGTTTTACCGGAGTGGGCATAGGCGAAATCGCCCCTGAAGCGCGCATCCTTGACACTCCTTTTCTTTTCAAGAACGCGAAAGAAATAGACCATATTTACAAAATTTTTGACGGCGATTTCCGCAAGATCTTTGAGGCCCGCGGCTATATCCTGCTGGGCTGGGCGGAAGTGGGCAGTGTGAATATTTTTTCCAACTCGCCGGTAACAAAACTGGACGACCTGAAGGCGGTTAAGATGTGGATATGGGAAGGCGACCCCATAGCGGAGGCCACCTTCTCGGCGCTTAAAATAAAACCCATACCGCTTTCAATCACGGATGTTATGACCTCATTGCAGACCGGCATGATAAACGGCGTTTACGGCTCCCCACTTTCCGTAATAGCCCTGCAGTGGTTCTCCCGCATGAAATATGTTTTTGCCGCCCCCATTGCCAACGCCGCAGGCGCCGTGGTAATTTCAAAAAAAGCTTTTACCGCCCTTTCAAAAACGGACCAGACAACAATGCTGGAACTGGGCGGAAAATATTTCAAGGCGCTTACCGCGCAGAGCCGCAAGGATAACGAAGAATCGGTAAAGATACTTAAAAGCAAAAAACTGATATTTACGGAGCCGGCGGGGATGGATGAGCTTGAATGCGCCGGGGTTGAAGCCCGGCAGTCCCTGGTAGGCAAGCTTTACTCAAAAGAACTCCTGGAAAAAGTTGAAACAGCCCTGAAAACCTTCCGCGCCGCCAAAAAAAGCTGAAACAACAGCGGTAATAAGCGCCTCGGTGCGCAGTCGGGTCTTGTCCGGGTTCTTAACGCTTTGTTAATTATTAGGTTGTTGCCCCCACCCTTTTCACGATACTTCCTAATAACCCACCTAGCGGAGAAATATAGAGAAAGGCGTCAGACTCTTTATTTTAATATTGCATTTGAATGCGCATTAGTGACCATAAGCTGTAATTGATAAAATAGGGTTGGCATATACTTTTTAAGTATAGAACCTAATTGCAACTCCTTTTAACCAAAGGATGAAAAAGATAATCAGGTAGCGCCAGCTGGGAGAATGCCCAAGAGATTGAAGACTAAGTTTTCAAAAAGGTCAATGATATAGTATTAAGACTTGGAGGGAAGATGGCCTCATTTTTTTCTGCGAACCCGAACATACTGTTTAAAAAAAGCCTTTCACTTGGTTTTTGGATAAAACTTTTTATTTATTTTCAAGTAATAGCCGGAGCGTTCATTTATCTTCTAAAAAAAACAGGTCCTGCCGACAGCTCCCTCCCGTTTTATTACACAATTATCACCGGCTCCATAATGCTATTAGGTTCTCTTTTCTTCTTGTCAAAACAAGGTGTGAATTTAGAAGAAAGACTCCAGATATATTATCAACATGCCGGCCAGGATCTTCTTGTTGCACTGCTCTTTGCAGCATCAATGTTTTTGCTCATGTTGCTGATGGAACATTATAACGTACATGGGCGGGTTTTCTCGCATAATTCAACAATTCTGGGCGGCCTTTTTTCAAATCCAGGCGGACAGTTGCATTATGACAGATTTGCGCTGGCTATTATTGGCTTTGGGCTGATTGGTCCGATAGCAGAAGAGCTTTTCTACAGAAGATTGCTCTATGTAACTTTGCGGCTGAGGTACGGTTTATGGATATGCCTGGGGATTAACTCAATATTATTCGGGCTTATCCATCCGGACGCAGTATTCTTCTCAATTCTGTATGGATTCACAATGTGTTTAATGTTCGAACGATATGGCCGGATAAGTATAAATGCGGCATCTCATATCATTTTTAACTGTGCGAATCTTATTTGTATAGCGACCCGGTTATTAGATTAAAACAATCCTCGCCTCGAACCTGCCCAAAATTAGCGTCACTGACCAGCCCCAGTAATAGGCTCAGCGGATCCCACCTACCTTAACGCATTCGCAAAAAGTGCTCGGACACTTATGGTGTTCGTTTTAGTAATCAATTCTAAATGTATCTATATTAAGGGCGGGGAAATGTTGTTTAAAAAGGGAGCCGGCGGATTTTCTGCGCGCACCTTTAGCAAATCCTTTCAGATACTAAAAACTTCCTTTAAGGGCCGGGCATGGGTTTGCTCTGTAGCCGCATAGCGGATGGGAGGAGGGAAACCGCCCGCTACTTCAGCGGGCGTCCGCCTTAGGCGGACGGTTTCCTACGCGGCGCAAGGGCAATCCCATGACTGGCCCGCTCCCCATCCCGGTCCCGGAGCGCGTGGGAAATTTGCCGGCTCCCTATCAGGTATTATCTTCCGATTAACTTCGGAGTTTGGCGGAAAATTTCTTGGACAACTTTTCAAGGATGGCGGCCATATGGCCGTTTATTTCGGAGTCGGTAAGCGTTTTTTCCATGGAAGAGAAAGTGAACCGGATGGTGACGCTGCGCAGGTTCCCGTCTATATTTTTGCCCTTATAAACGTCAATAAGTTCCACGCGGGCCAGATCCTGCGTTTTTACCACCTCACGTTCAAGTTCCGCCCACTCGTATTTGTCTTCAAGAACCACCGACAAATCACGCCAGATGGCGGGGTAGGCTGACACCGGTTTCACCTGGGAGACTCTCTGCCAGAAGTCGGCCTTCCGGGACCGGGCGAGCGCGGAGAGCAGTATTTCAAAATAATAAATTTTCACGTCCTTAAGGCCGCTGTTTACAACAGCCGTGGAGTTTAGAAGGCCAAGAAAGCCCGCCGTTCCCGCGCCAAGTTTCATTTCAAGAACGGCGCCCGGCTGGAAATAGGCGGGGGCTGACTTCGGTTTTTCAAAGCGGAACCCGCTTTTACCGGAAAATGCGTAATCCATAACGCCTTTAAGATGGTACAAATCAGCGCTGTCAGCGCCGCCTTTCCAGAACAGCTCCGCTGGAAAAGAGCCGAACATAAGGCCGGAGCAGCATATCTCTTCCTTACCCTGCGCACCAGACTTTGAATAAACCGTGCCGGTCTCAAAAATGGCGGCGGAATTTCGGCCGCGGTTGATATTGTAATCAAGGGCTTTTAAAAGCCCCGTCACCAGCGACGGCCGCAGGAACTGGAAATCGGAAGAGAGAGGGTTTTTAAGCGAAATCGCCGCCGCCTCGTTTAAAAGGCAATTTTGCAATTCTTTAAGAGAAATGAAATCGTAATTATATACTTCAGAGAATCCCAGCGCGGACAAACGCGCGCGCAGTTCCCCCGCAGCTTCAAAAGCGGGCGTGACGGAGGCGCTCATCATTTTCATACTGGAGCGCACGGGAATAACGTCATATCCGCTGTAACGCGCCACTTCCTCGGCCAGGTCCCAGGCGGACTCAATGTCGCGCCTGTAGCTTGGGGGATAGAAAGTCCAGGGCTTTTCATCTTTAATTGAGGGCGAGATCGCTTTAAGGCAGGCGAAAATATCCTGTTCCGGTATTTCCGTGCCAAGAATGGCGTTTATCCGCGCGGGGTCGGCCTCAACCGCAGCCGGCACATATTTCACCGGATTCACATCTGAAATCTGTTCAAGGCTAGCGCCAGGCACTTCGGCAAGTATCAACTGGGCTACGCGCAGCGCCGCGCAAAGCTGAAGTTCGGGGTCAACACCGCGCTCAAAGCGGTACGAGGACTCGCTTTTAATACCCGCTTTTTTTGAGGCGCGCCGCACCGCGGACGGTTCAAACCAGGCGGATTCTATAAGTATGGCCGTGGTGGCGTCCGAAACCGCGCTATCCGCCCCCCCCATAACGCCGGCCAACGCCGCCGGTTTTTCACGGTCGGCTATAACAAGCATATCTTCGTCAAGCTTCAGGGTTTTACCGTCAATAGTTTTAAGGGTTTCGCCGGGTTTTGCCCGGCGCACTTTTACTTCGGGGCCGGAAAGCTTGTTCAGGTCAAAGCAGTGAACGGGCTGACCAAGCTCGTACATCACATAATTTGAAACGTCTATAAGCAGGTTGCCCTTCGCCTTTGAGCCCATGGCGGCAAGGCGTGCCGCCATCTGAGGCGGCGTTGGAACCGGCGGGATATTTTTTATTACTATGCCCGAGTAGCGTGCGCACAGCCCCGGCTCTTCTATGGTTACCGGCGCGGGAGCTGGGGTTTTAACCCCACCACCTGCTTGCCCGACTTTGTCGGGCCCTTTCGGTCCCGAAGCAGGTGGTGGGGTAAGTTCCGGCATAACAGGTTTTTTAAGAGGCAGGTTGTAAAAAGCGCAAAGCTCTCGCGCCACGGCGTAATGGGAAAGGCAGTAGGCGAGATTCGGCAGCATCTCTATTTCTAGCAGAAGGTCTGGCTTTTCAAAAAGAGTTTTGGCGTCGGCGCCTACAGGAGAATTTTCAGGCAGGACTAAAATACCAGAGCCGTCCTCCTTCGCTCCGGCGTTTTTGACCGGAGCTTCGAAGGGACGCGGACCTGCGAAGCTGTTGTTAAGCGAAGCAGACCCGTCACCCGGAAGCCCCAGTTCCGGAGCCGAACATATCATGCCTTCCGATTCCACGCCGCGTATTTTAGCCTTTTTAAGCTCACCGCCGGCGAGTTTCGCGCCCACTCTGGCAAAAAGTATTTTCTGCCCCTCGGCTATGTTTTTAGCGCCGCAGACAACGCGCGTTACGCCTGAGCCGGAATCCACGTCGCAGAGCGAAAGCTTGTCGGCGTTCGGATGTTTTTCAATTTTCAAAATCCGGCCCACAGTCACGCCCTCAAAGGCGGCGCCGGTTTTGGAAATGGATTCGGTTTTCAGCCCTATGCGGCCAAGTTTTGCCTGAAGCTCTTCCGGCGCTAAAGGCGCGGCGATAAAATCAGAAAGCCAGGAATATAATATTTTCATTTCAATACAGAGCTAGAGCTTAGATGGTAGCGTTTAGAACATCTCCGCGCTATTTTCTCTTTACACTTTACTATTCACTATTTCCTACAGTTGTTTCAATATCCGCAGATCATTTTCGTAAAATACGCGCATATCGCTTATGCCGAAAAGCAGCATGGCAAAACGCTCTATGCCCGCGCCGAAAGCGAAACCGCCCCACTGCCTGGGCTCGTAGCCGGTTGCGCGCATTACATTGGGATGCAGTATGCCCGCGCCCAGAACCTCTATCCAGCCGGAGCCCTTGCACACCGGGCATTTGCCGCTGTGTCCCTTGCAGAACACGCAGGACATTTCCACCTCGGCGCCGGGCTCCACAAATGGGAAATAGGAAGGCATGAACCGCACCGCAACGGACGAGCCGAACAGGTCTTTTATAAAAGCGTCAACAGTCCAGCGCAAATCCGCCATGCTGACGTTTTTATCCACATAAAAACCCTCTATCTGGTGGAAAGCGAAGGAGTGACTGGCGTCTACGGCCTCGCAGCGGAACACCCTGCCCGGGTGGAACACGCGCAAAGGCGGCCGGCGGTCCTTTAAGGTGTGTATTTCAACGGTTGAGGTATGCGTGCGCAGCAGCAGATCTTTGCCGGAAGGATCTTTTAAATCCAGGTAAAAGGTGTCCTGCATTTCCCGCGCCGGATGGTCCGGCGGGAAATTAAGGGCTTCAAAATTGTAATAGTCCTCCTCTATCAGGGAGGCGTCGGCCATTGAGAAACCAAGTTTAATGAAAGCTTCAGTCAGACGGTTTATTGTAACCGTAAGCGGATGCAGGCTGCCCTTCGGGAAAGGATAGCCCGCCATGGTAAGGTCTGAGAAGGGAGTTTTAATATCCGCTTTTCCCGCGCCGGGCCCGCCTTTTTTTTCGGCGAGTTTCGCGGCCATAGCGCCCTTTACTTCGTTGCCAAGCGCCCCAAGGGCCTTGCGCTCTTCCAGAGGAAAATCCTTCAGGTCCCGCAGCAACAGGCTCAAGTCGCCCTTCCTGCCGAAATAAAGCAGTTCAAGCGCTTCCAGACCGCCGGTTTGAATCCCGGCCAAAGAAGAAAAAAAACTGTCCCTTACTAGGAACAGTTTTTCCTTCCACTGCGCCGGGGTCATGATGTCTTTTTGAGAGCGGCCTTGGCCAGTTCCGCTATTTGGGTGAAAGACCGCGGGTCCCTGATAGCGATTTCGGAGAGCATCTTCCTGTTGATGGAAATGGCGGCCTTTTTGAGGCCGTTCATGAATTGACTGTAGGACAAACCCTCTTCGCGCGCGGCGGCGTTTATCCTGGTTATCCAAAGCTGGCGAAGGTCGCCTTTTTTGTCTTTGCGGTGCTCATAAGCAGTGGTAAGAGACTTCTTAACCTGCTGTATCGCCATGCGGAGGCGGTGGCCTTTATCGCTGTAATACCCTTTACTCAGTCTAAAAAGCCGTTTCTTTCTTTTATGCCTTGGAACGCTGTATGTTATTCTCATGACACTAAATCACCTTTCCGCGCGCGGCGCGGGTGCAACTGACTCAGGCATAAGGAAGATATGCCCTCATGATCTTCCCCTCGCTTGAATTTTTCTCTTCCACTTTCACGGTCCTGAGGCCGCGGCCCCTTTTGGACGACATTCCAGTAAGCAGGTGGCGCAACCCGGATTTCCTGTGCAGCCATTTGCCGGAAGCGGTGCGCCTGAATCTTTTTTTGGAACCGCTGTGACTTTTTATTTTGGGCATAGTTTTACTCTCTCGTTAGGATATTATATAAATAATCGAGCCCGTTGGAAATAGGCAGTCGCCCTTAAGGTTTGGGCGGCGGATTCTGCGGCGGCCTCGGAGGCTGAACCGGCGCCGGTTTTACGGCCTGTTGAGCCGCGCCCGGGGCTGGTTTTGCCCCCGCGGCAGTCGGAGGAACAGACGGCGCTTTTAGAACCGCTCCCGGCGCGGGCTTTCCCGGTTTGGCGACAGCGGGGGAAAGCATTATGCTCATTCTGTTGCCCATAAGCTGGGGCCGCCCCTCAGCCGCTCCAACTTGTGAAAGCATTTCTTTTACAGAAGTCAGTATTTTCTCTCCAAGGTCGCGATGCTGGTTTTCCCTGCCGCGAAACACCACGGTAATACGCACTTTGTTCTGCTCTTTAAGGAATACTTCAGCGTGTCTTATTTTGGTGTTCAGGTCGTTGGAAGCGATGCGGGGATTCAGGCGGATTTCCTTTAAAACCCCGGCCTTCTGCTTTTTACGGTTTTCCCTTTCCTGCTTATCTTTTTCGTAAAGATACTTGGAAAAATCCATTATCTTGCAAACCGGCGGATTGGCAGCCGGAGATATCTCCACCAGGTCAAGGCCGGCGGCTCTGGCCATAGCGCCGGCTTCGTAAACCGGCTTAACGCCGACCATGGTCCCGTCGCTGGTGATAAGACGCACCTGCGGGGCCGTAATATTTCTATTCACTCTGACTCTTTTATCGTAAGACAAACTTTTCCTCCTGTATGCTGGTAGGCGAGTATGCTTGTAGGCCTAATTTAGGAACTCCACTGAAAGCATACTAGCATACCAGCCTACAAGCATACTAGCTCTCCAGCTTACCTGCCTACCAGCAGATTGGATATATTTTACCTTTTTTGCCGGCCGGAAATGAGGTTTTTCATTTCAGGACGTTAAATAAACCAACCTGTAGAAAACAAGCCCTATCCATTCATTCAAGGCTTTGGCAGGATCGCCGGAACCGGGCAGATAATCTTTAAAATAATATTTCCTCCCCGGCCGCTGCTCACGCGTCACGGGAAGCGGAACTATCTGCCCGAAACCCGCTTTTTTGAAAAGGAAAACCGCGCGCCGCATGTGGTAGGCCGAAGTTAAAAGCAGTATTTTTTTATAACCTTTTTCATCGCATATTTTTTTTGAAAAAAGCGCGTTTTCACTGGTATCGCGGGACTTCTCCTCGGTAAACACGGCCCCCGGCGGCACGCCGGACTCAATAAGATAAAGTTTGGCTGCCTCGGCCTCGGAGTCCCTGGCGAAAACAGCGCCGCCTGAAACCAGCACAGGCAGGCGGGTTTTGCGGTAAACCGCCGCCGCCGCGCTAAGGCGCGCGAGACTTGAAAGCGAAAGCCTTTCTCCGGCTGAAACAGCCGGAAAGTTTTGCAAAACGCCTCCCCCCAAAACAACCACCGCGTCGGCCTTTAGATCATACGGAACAGCATAAGCGTTTTCAAGCCCGTAAAAAACCAGATCGGAAAAGGGCGCGGTTGAACAAATCCACATAAGAGCGGAAAAAGCAAAACAGGCGCATGCTCCGCGTCTTGTACGCTTAAATATCAGCGCGCCGCAAATGGCCGCGGCAAGCACAAAAATACCCGGCGGCAGTAAAAACGGAGCTATTAGTTTTTTAATAAAAAACATGTTTTACGGCAATGTGGACAGTTTATCGCTGACCACTGAACACTCATCACTGGCCACTAACTTCAGCTTCGCCGCTCTTGATACGCATGGCGTAAAAAGAACGCCACACGAACACCACGCTGACGGTAAAGAATATGGCGGCCAGCATCCGGTTCACGGCGGGGTCAATGGTTATGGCGAATTCAACAGCGAGCAGCCCGAACAGCGTGGTAAACTTGATAATAGGATTCATGGCCACCGAAGAGGTGTCCTTGAAAGGATCTCCCACGGTATCGCCCACCACAGTAGCGTCATGCAGAGGTGTGCCTTTCATGTTCAACTCGGTCTCAACAAGCTTTTTGGCGTTATCCCAGGCGCCGCCCGCGTTGGCCATAAAGATAGCCTGGTAAAGCCCGAAGATGGCGATTGAGATAAGATAACCTATGAAGAAGAAGTGATTCACGCATGCGAAAGCGAGCGTGGAAAAGAATACCACCATAAAGATATTAAACATGCCTTTCTGGGCGTACAGGGTGCAGATCTCAACCACTTTCTTTGAGTCTTCCACGGACGCCCTTTCTCCGCCGCCTTCCAGTTTGATGTTCTTTTTTATGAACTCAACGGCCCTGTAAGCTCCGGTGGTGACAGCCTGCATGGAAGCGCCGGTAAACCAGTAAATGATGGAGCCGCCTGTAATAAGCCCCAGCAGGAACAGCGGGTTAAGTATGGAAAGGCCGGCTTCAACCTGGCCGGGGAAGGTTTTGTTCAACACCTGGATGATGGAGAATATAAGCGTTGTGGCGCCCACCACGGCCGTGCCTATAAGCACCGGTTTGGCCGTCGCTTTGAAGGTATTGCCCGCGCCGTCATTTTCTTCCAGAAAACGCTTCGCGTTCTCAAAATCCGGCTCAAAGCCGAAGTCTTTCTTTATATCTTCCTTTATACCATAGATGGTCTCTATGCTGGAAAGTTCGTAAACTGACTGGGCGTTATCGGTTACCGGGCCGTATGAATCCACGGCTATGGTAACCGGGCCCATGCCTAGAAACCCGAAGGCCACCAGACCGAAAGCGAATATTGCCGGCGACGCCATAAGGGCGCCGATGCCAGTTTCGCTAACCATATACGCCGCGGCCATCAGCGATATTATGGCCATGCCCATCCAGTAGGCGCTGAAGTTACCGGCTACGAGCCCGGACAGGATATTAAGCGAAGGACCGCCTTCCTTTGAAGCTGCCAGAATTTCTTTAACATGGCCCGAATTGGTTGAGGTGAAAATCTTCACCAGCTCTGGTATCAACGCGCCCGCGATGGTGCCGCAGGAGATAATGGTGGAAAGTTTCCACCAGAGAGTACCGTCGCCAAGGGCGGGTATCAGCAGGTAGCTAAGGCAGTAAGTCATGGCGATAGAAACCGCCGACGTAAGCCACACAAGCATGGTGAGCGGGTGCTCAAAATTAAACTTTTTCTGTTCGCCGTATATGCTGCGGGTGATCAGGGTATTGACCCAGTAGGAGAAGGCGCTGGTGACTATCATGCCGATACGCATTACAAATATCCAGACCAGCAGCTGAACCTGGGAAACGGCTTCCGGCACCGCCAGCAGTATGAAAGTGATAAGAGCGACACCCGTGACCCCGTAGGTTTCAAAACCGTCTGCGGTGGGGCCTACCGAGTCGCCGGCGTTGTCGCCGGTACAGTCGGCAATTACGCCGGGGTTGCGCACGTCATCCTCTTTAATTTTGAAAACTATCTTCATCAGGTCGGAGCCTATGTCGGCTATCTTGGTAAAAATGCCGCCGGCAATCCGGAGCGCTGCGGCCCCCAGAGATTCGCCTATGGCAAAACCTATAAAGCAGGGTCCTGCATAATCGCCGGGCACAAAAAGCAGAATAAACAGCATTATTACCAGTTCCACGCTTATAAGCAGCATACCTATGCTCATACCGGCTTTAAGCGGTATAGCCATAGTGGGATATGGCAGGCCTTTTAACCCCGCGAAAGCTGTACGGGAGTTGGCGTAGGTATTTATACGTATACCGAACCAGGCGACGGAATAGCTGCCTAAAATGCCTATAATACTGAAAAGCACTATGATGACGACTTTCATCGGGTCAAAATGCAGCAGGAAACTGTAATAGATCACCACGATAACGGCAATAAAAGCCCAGAGCAGAGCTATGAATTTGCCCTGGGTAAAAAGATAGGTCTTGCAGGTTTCATAGATCAACTCTGAAATATCCCGCATGGATTTGTGCACCGGCAGTTTTCCTATCTGCATTGACTGCCAGAGGCCAAAAACCATTCCAAGCACGCATATTGCGAGCCCCATCATCAAAAGGACGCGGCCCGGCATTCCAAGGAAAGAAACACTGGAAAGATCAGGAATAATAAGATCAGCTTCTCCGGCAAAAACGGCGGGCGCTGATATTATGGATGAAACCGCTAAAACCGCCAATGTGTTAAGTTTTCGCATTATATTCCCCTTCGCAAAATGTTATTACTCCGGTAAACAGAAATCAGGAGTCAGAATTCAGAATTCCGACTTCTGACTCCTGACTCCTGAATTCTGGCTATCTGAGCAGTTACGCAAATTTACATATCCCCCTGGCTTTATCCCGCTTTTTCAACCAGAACGGGCAAGCCCGGGCCCATAGTTGAACTTATGAAAACGGATTGCATATACACGCCCTTTGAAGAAGCCGGTTTGCTTTTAAGCACGGCGTCTATGATAGCCTGCACATTTTCCACAAGACTGCCTTCAGGGAACGAGGCCTTGCCGGCAGGCGCGTGAACGATACCCTGGGGGTCGGCTTTAAATTCAATGCGGCCGGCCTTCAATTCTTTGACCGTCTTAGCTATATCAAAAGTTACGGTTCCGCTTTTGGGGTTGGGCATAAGTCCGCGGGGGCCAAGCGTTTTACCGAGTTTCGCCGCGTCTTTCATCATGTCGGGGGTCACTACAAGCACGTCAAAATCCATAAAACCCTTGAAAATTTTCTCTATCAACTCCGCGCCGCCCACCATGTCGGCTCCGGCATCCTGAGCTTCCTGGGTCTTTTCGCCCTTAGCAATGACGGCCACCTTTTTGGTCTTGCCGGTGCCGTGCGGCAGGCTTATAATACCACGCACCTGCTGGTCCGACTGTTTCACATCTATTCCCAGCTTTATGTGAAGTTCCACAGTCTCGTCGAACTTGGCATTGGCGTTCTTTTTTACTATCGCCACAGCCTCACCCACTTTGTACTTTTTTACAAGCTCCAGTCCTTTTTTTATGGCAGCAAGTCTCTTTCCCATTTTATTGTCCTTTGAGGTTTTAGCGCGGCGCCCTTTTGAGGGTCCGCTCCCTCTTCAACTGCGGTTACCGGTTTACTCCGGTATCCAGTTACTGGTTACTGGTTACTGGTTACTGGTTACTGGTTACTGGTTACTGACCACTTCTGTTACTCTGCAACATCCACGCCCATGCTGCGGGCGGTGCCCTTCACCATTTTCATGGCCTGCTTTATATCCTTGGTGTTAAGGTCCGGCAGTTTTATCCTGGCAATTTCCTCAACCTGTTTAAGTTCCAGCTTGCCGACTTTCGTCTTGTTGGCCTCGCCGGACCCCTTGGCAAGTCCCGCCGCTTTTTTCACCAGCGCGGACATCGGCGGCATTTTGGTGACGAAGATAAAAGTCCTGTCTTCGAACACCGTAATAACAACCGGTATCGGCACGCCTTGTTCAAGCTTCTTGGTTTTTTCGTTGAACTGCTTACAAAAATCCATTATGTTGACTCCGTGCTGGCCCAGAGCGGGGCCCACGGGCGGAGCGGGATTCGCAGCGCCTGCCGGAATCTGCAGCTTTATCATTGTCTTTATTTTTTTTACTTTGGCCATAATACCTCGCAATAGTTATGAGTAGAACCGCTGGTAGGCGGGTAAGCTTGTAGGCTTTTAAGGAATTCCTCTATAAGGCATACCCGCATACTAGCCTACCAGCAAATGCCGGCTTTGCCGCCTAGCCCTAGCACTTCTCCACCTGAAGGAAATCCAGCTCTACAGGGGTGGGGCGGTCAAAAACGGTAACAGAAACTTTCAGCTTCGCTTTTTGATCGTAAACTTCCTCCACCGCGCCCATAAAGTGCTTAAACGGTCCTTCTATAATCCGCACATTCTCGCCCTTCTCAAACTGCACGGCGGGCTTGGGCTTTTCCTTACTGGTGGAATTGACAAGTTCCAGTATCTGCTGCACTTCAGCTTCCTCCATTGGCACCGGTTTGGGGTCGCCCAGGAAACCGCTCACGCCCTGTACGCCGCGGATAATCCAGTAGTTGTTACTGTCCAGTTCCAGATCAACCAGCACGTAACCGGGGAAAAATTTCCTTTTGCGTACTTCTTTTTTTGTGTTTTTTACCTGCATTACCTCTTCAGTAGGGATAAGCACCTGGAAAAGTTTGCCGGCGAGCTCGTTATTGTCAATCTTCTGCTGAAGCATTTTCTGAACGCGCTCTTCAAACCCTGTGCGAGTGTGGATAACATACCACGCTTTAGCCATTTAGCGACCTCCAATTATGCTTTTTATAAAAATATTCAACCCCATATCAACAAGGCTGACGTAAACGGCCACCAGGATGACCACAAAGCTGACAGCTATTGTGGAACGCACCACATCCTTCCTTGCCAGCCAGGCAACCTTGGTAAGCTCTTCGTAAACTTCTTTCAGAAAACTCTTTATTTTGTTCATAAAATGTACTGCTTTAGCAGTTAAGAGTTGAGAGTTTAGACTCTCAGACTCTCAGACTCCCAGACTCGCATAAAGTCTGCACCGGGAGCGGAAGGAATTGAACCTTCAGTTGCAGTTTTGGAGACTGCTGGTTTACCGTTAACCGACGCTCCCAGCAAAAACCACAGTGGACAGTGATCAGTAGGCAGTGGTCAGTACCGAAGAAAATGCTTTTCTGCCCACTGACCACTGATCACTGCTGTTACGATTTCGTTTCCTTGTGAACTGTCTGTTTGCCGCAGGCTCTGCAGAACTTTTTCACTTCCACTTTGTACTCCTGTTTTTTGCCGCGGGCAAAGTGGTAGTTTTTGTTCTTGCAAACCGAGCAGGCAAGTATAAATGTTATTCGTTCAGCCATAATTACTCCAGTGATTAGTGGTCAGTGGCTAGTGGTTAGTGAAGGAGTTCCTTATATTCTCGCCACTAGTCACTATTCACCCGCCACTTATTCTATAATCTCGGTTACTACGCCGGCGCCCACTGTGTGGCCGCCTTCGCGGATGGCGTAGCGCAAACCTTTTTCCATGGCTATCGGCGTGATAAGCTCCACGGTTATCTCCGTATGGTCGCCCGGCATTATCATCTCGGCCCCGTCTTTCAACTGCAC
>Ga0209417_1000565_pt1 | contig 84689 bp, 73 predicted proteins | sample RifGroF2_FD_184002 | JGI IMG/M metagenome (GOLD analysis project Ga0209417, IMG submission 184002) | Groundwater microbial communities from Rifle, Colorado, USA - Groundwater F2 (SPAdes) (version 2) | ecosystem: Environmental > Aquatic > Deep subsurface > Groundwater | place: Rifle, Colorado... | reverse complement strand
GGTCTGGTGAAAACTCTGCCAAAACCCGGCGCATGGATGGTTCACCTCAAGCGGGGCCTGGCTTTGGCCCTGGTTGCCACCGCCCTCTGGCTTGGCAGCGTTCTGGCTGGACAGCTGCTTCCTGCACCGGAACAGGCGGGGGCATCCCTGTGGCGCCCCTTTGCCCCAGAAACCATTCCCTCCGCCCTCGCAGACGGAAAAACCGTCCTGGTTTCGGCCACCGCCGACTGGTGCCTCACCTGCAAGGCCAACGAAGCCCTGGTTTATGAAAATGAAAAAATCCGCAAGGCGCTTTCCGCCCCACAGATCGTGGCCATGCGCGCCAACTGGACCCGCCGGGATGAAGCCGTGGCCACTTTCATGGCCAGCCATGGACGCCGCGGCGTCCCCTTCACCATTGTTTTTTCAGGAAAACATCCACAAGGCCAGGTTTTGCCGGAAATCCTCACACCGGACACCCTGGCCGATGCCCTGGCCATTCCTCACCTGCCCTGACGTGGAACCGCCGCGCGCGCGAGGACATCGACCCGCTCGTTCTCCGGATGGCCGGCATGCCCCTCCACCCAGATCCATTCCACGTCATGCGCGGCCATGGCGGTATCAAGCGCCTGCCACAAATCCTGATTCTTCACCGGCTTGCGGTCCGAGGTTTTCCAACCATTGCGCTTCCAGCCGTGCATCCACCGCATCACGCCATCCCGAACATAGCGGCTGTCGGTGTGCAGGCGCACCCGACAGGGCCGCTTGAGGGCCGACAAGGCTTCAATCGCCGCCATCAGTTCCATCCGGTTGTTGGTGGTTTCCCTTTCGCCACCGGAAATTTCGCGTTCCACACCGCCATAACGCAGCAACGCTCCCCAGCCTCCAGGGCCAGGATTCCCGCTGCATGCACCGTCGGTGAATATCTCCACATCCTTGCTCATGACATTTTCTCTACAGGAAACCCTTGCAGCATGGCAAAGCTTTTTCTACTATCCGCCGTCTTTTACTCCATGAGGTTTTCATGCGCATCCTGCTCCCCCTGTCCTTCGCCCTGCTTCTGGCCGCCTGCCAGTCCGCCCCAATCCCGGCGCCCAAAGCCTGCCCGCGCATTGCTTTCGTGCCGGATGCGGAAACCGTTTTCCATTACCTGCCCGGCCGTTCAGGCGAGGATGAAGCCCTTGTTTCCCGTGCCGCGCTCGCCAACTACGGCGGCCAGTGCAGCCAGACGGAAGATGGCAAGATCGATGTGGAGATGTTCCTTGCCATCGCCGCCCAACCAGGCCCGGCCCTGGCGGGAAAGGAAGAGGGATACGATTATTTCGTGGCCGTCCTCGCGCCCGACGGAACGCCCCTGGCCAAAAAGGTCTTCCACCGCAGCATCCTTTTTGAAAAAAACGCCAAGGACAATACAACGTGGGTCGAAGAAAACCTGCACCAGCGCATTCCCCTTGCCTCCTGCGGTGATGGCGGCGCCTGCCAGATTGTCATTGGCTTCCAGCTCACTCCGGACGAACTCACCTTCAACCGCACACGGAAATGACAAAAACCTCCCTTTCCCGCGATAGTGTTTTTTACGCCCTGCTGGCGCTTGTCTTCATGGCCCCCCTGCCCTTTGGCGGCATCCTGCCTTCGGCATGGCTCCCCATGGCCATGGCGTCCGGCCTGCTTCTGGCAGCCTTCGCCCTGACCCGGCTGAAGGCCGGTGAAACGCCCCCCGTCTCCCTCCGCGCCTGGCGCATTCCCCTTGGCCTGCTGGCCCTCGCCATGGCCTGGGGATTCCTGCAAACCCTGCCCGCATTTTCCCCCGGAATGGCCCATCCGGCATGGCAAATGGCCTCCGAGGCCACAGGGGTTCCCCTGACGGGACGCATTTCCATCAATCCTGGTGCGGGCCGCGACATCCTGCTGCGCTGGATGGCCAATCTTGCCGTTTTCTGGCTGGCCCTCAATTATGGCCGGAAATCCGGCAACACCCGCGCCTTCCTGCGCACCTTCCTGCTGAGCGCCACAGCATGCGCCGTCTATGGCCTCTGGGTGGAAGGCAATGGCAGCGCCATGGTTCTGGGCATTGCCAAAATCCAATACAAGGAAAGCCTGACCGGAATCTTCATCAACAAAAACCATGCGGCAACCTTCCTTGGCCTTGGCATCCTTTGCGGCCTTTCCCTGCTGGCCTCCACACTGGCATCCATCCCATCCACCCTTGGCCGCCGCGAAAAAATCCACATGATCGGACATGCCCTCTCTGGATGGAATGCCCTGCCCGCCGCTTGCCTGGCCCTGCTTGTCCCCGCCCTGTTCCTGACCGATTCCCGGGCCGGTGTCGCCCTGACCCTCCTGGCATCGCTGTTCCTCATCGTGGCCGCACGCCTGACCAAGAGCATCAGCCGCACCACTTTTCTCATGCTTCTTGGACTGGCCCTGCTGCCCGTTCTTGGCTTCCTGCTTCTGGGCAACCATACCAACCTGGCCCAACGTTTTGGCTTTTTCGGACAGGACTGGGCCATCCGCATGAACATTTATGAAATCACCCTCCAGGCCCTCGGCCATACGCCTTTTGCCGGAACAGGCCTCGGTACCTTCCCGGACATCTTCCGCATGTACCATAACGGCCTCATGGACGGAGCCGTCACCCAGGCCCACAACACCTATCTCGAACTTGCGCTTGAACTGGGAATTCCGGCCACCCTTCTCCTGCTGGCCGCCGGTGCCTGGCCCCTTGCCATTTGCGCCTGCGGCATGGCTGTCCGGCAGAAAAACCGGATCCTGCCCGCCACCGGCATGGCTCTGGCCTTGCTCGCCGGCCTGCATTCCGCCTTGGATTTCAGCCTGCAGATGCCCGGCCTGGCCCTGGCCTTCTGGGCGCTGATGGGTGCCTGCACGGCACAAGGCTGGAGCATGAGAAAGAGCATTTGAAAAGGTAGGGGGAAGTTGTTATGCTGCGCACCATGCTTTTCGTTGCGGACACTTTGCGAATTACGAACCCGGCACCCTGACAGGGATTGCCGGGCCGCTTTTCCTTTTGCAAAATCCATCCGCTTCCATAAGGGGTTTTCCCATGTCTTCAAACGACAATGCCAACAGCAAACCACCGGTTTTTCTGCCCAGGACCGATTTCCCGATGCGCGCCGGACTGCCCGCGAAGGAACCCGAAATCATCGCCCACTGGGAAAAGCTTGGCCTTTACAATCACCTGCGCAAATCCCGCAAGGATGCGCCCCTGTTCATCCTGCATGACGGCCCTCCGTATGCCAACGGCGCCATCCATAACGGCCATGCGCTGAACAAGACCCTCAAGGATTTTGTCATCCGCAACCGCAACATGCTGGGCGACAATGCCCCCTTCGTTCCGGGATGGGATTGCCATGGCCTGCCGGTGGAATGGAAAATCGAGGAAAAATACCGCAAGGAAGGCAAGGACAAGAGCGAAATCTCCATCCTTGATTTCCGCAAGGAATGCCGGGAATTCGCCCAGCACTGGGTTGATGTCCAGTCAGCCGACTTCCAGCGCCTCGGCATCATGGGGGATTGGCAAAGCCCCTACCTCACCATGACCAACCGCGCCGAAGCCATCATCGCCTCGGAGATCCACAAATTCGTGCGCAACGGAAGCCTGTTCCGCGGCCACAAACCCGTCATGTGGTCGGTGGTGGAAAAAACCGCCCTGGCCGAAGCGGAGGTAGAATACCAGGACCACAAGTATTCCACCATCTGGATCCGTTTCCCCATCACTTCGCCCTCCCATGCCGATCTGGAAGGCGCTGACATCGTCATCTGGACCACCACGCCGTGGACCATGCCCGGCAACCGCGCGCTCGCTTTCGGCCCCGACATGGAATACGGCATTTATGAAGTGGATGCCGTGGGCGAAAACGCCACGGCAAAACCGGGCGATCGTCTGGTTGTGGCCCTCTGCCGCGCCGATGACGTACGCGAAAATGCCAACATCACGGGATGGAGCATCAAGGCCCGACTCAAGGGCTTTGACATTGACGGCACCGTCTGCGCGCATCCGCTCCGCCATCTCGGCTATACCTTCGATGTGCGCGTCCTGCCTGCCGATTTTGTCACCACTGACACCGGCACCGGCTTTGTTCACATTGCCCCCGGCCATGGCGCGGATGACTTTGTGCTGGGCCGAAAATTTGACGTTGAGGTTCCTGAAACCGTGGATGCCGCCGGCGTCCTCATGCCACATGTTCCCGCCTTTGCAGGCCTTACCGTCTATACCGACGAAGGCAAAACCGGAACAGCAGAAGCGGCCATTCTCGATGCAATGCGGGCAGCCGGCAAGTTGCTTGCTTCCGGAAAGATCACCCACAGCTACCCTCATTCGTGGCGTTCGAAAACGCCCCTTATCTTCCGCACCACGCCACAGTGGTTCATTTCCATGGGAAAAACCGGACTGCGCGCAAGTGCGCTGACCGCCATCGAAAGTGTCCGCTGGGTTCCCGCACAAAAAATCAACCGCATCAGCTCCATGGTGGAAACCCGCCCCGACTGGTGCATCAGCCGCCAGCGCGCCTGGGGTGTTCCCATTGCCATTTTTGTCAAGCCGGCCACAGGCGAAATCCTGCATGACGAAGCCGTGTTTGACCGCACCATCAAGCTCTTCGAGGCAGAGGGCGCGGACGCCTGGTTCACACGGCCAGCGACCGATTTCCTCGGGCCTGACCACAATCCCGCCGAATGGGACATGGTCAAGGACATTGTGGATGTCTGGTTTGAAAGTGGTGCCAGCCATGCCTTCGTGCTGGAAGACCGCGAAGACCTGCGCAGCCCGGCCGACCTCTATTTTGAAGGCGATGACCAGCATCGCGGCTGGTTCCAGTCCTCCATGCTGGAGAGCTGCGGCACGCGCGGCGTTGCCCCTTTCAAGACCTGCGTCTCCCATGGGTTCATTCTGGACGAAAAGGGTGACAAGCTGTCCAAGTCGGCCGGCAACGGGGTCAGTCCGCAAGTGGCCATTGCCAAATACGGCGCCGACATCCTGCGCCTGTGGGTGGCCAATGTCGATTATTCGGAAGACGTCCGCCTGGGAGAAGGCATCCTGGTCCATGTCGCGGAACAGTATCGCCGCATCCGCAACACGCTGCGTTACATCCTCGGCAACCTCGATGGTTTCACCGAAGCTGAACGCATCCCTTCCCTGCAAGACCTGCCGGAACTGGAACGCTTCATCCTGCACCGTCTCTGGCAGCTCGATGAATTGCGCAAGGAATGCATCGAAAATTACGCCTTCCAGAAATTCTTCACCGCCCTGCACAATTTCTGCACGGTAGAGCTTTCGGCCTTCTATTTCGACATCCGCAAGGACAGCTTGTATTGCGATGCCAAGGATTCGCTGCGTCGGCGTTCGGCCCGCACGGTGCTTGACCACCTGTTCACCTGCCTGGTGACTTGGCTTGCGCCCTACCTCGCCTTCACCGCCGAGGAAGCCTGGATCGCCCGAAACGGCACCGACAGCAGCGTGCATTTGCAGACCTTCCCGGCCATCCCCGCCTCCTGGCGCGAAGACAAGCTGGCCACAAAATGGGAAGCCGTCCGCAATGTTCGCCGCGTGGTCACCGGAGCACTGGAAGTCGAACGCGCCGAAAAGCGCATCGGTTCCTCGCTCCAGGCACATCCCCATGTCTTTATCTCCGACCCGGCCCTCAAAGCCGCGGCAGCCGGATGCGACATGGCGGAAGTATGCATCACCTCCACCTGCACAATTGATGACGGCAGCGCCCCGGAAAGTGCCTTCACCCTGCCCGATGTTGCGGGCGTTTTGGTGGCGCCGGGCCTCGCGGAAGGCCAGAAGTGCAGCCGTTGCTGGAACATTCTGCCCGATGTCGGCAGCCATGCCGATCATCCGGACATGTGCGCCCGGTGCGATGCGGCCATGAAGGATTTCACATGATGATGCGGTTACCGGGAAAACCCTTGCGGGCTCCGACGCTCGGCCTCATGGTCGCGCTCGGAATCCTCCTGATTGACCAGGCATCCAAATGGATGCTGCTCGAAATGGCGGGATTTGCCGAAACACCACGCATCATTCCGGTCCTTCCCTTCTGCAACATCGTGCTGGTGTGGAACCGGGGCGTAAGCTTTGGCATGTTTTCCGGAGCCGAGCAGGCCATGCCCTATGCCCTGTCCATCCTTGCGCTCATCATCATGACCATCCTGATGCGCTGGCTGCTCAGAACCATTCGTCCCTATCTGGGTGTCCTGCTGGGGCTGGTTCTGGGCGGAGCCATCGGCAACGTGATTGACCGCCTGCGCTTCGGCGCAGTTGTGGATTTTGCCGATTTCCATGTCGCAGGCTGGCACTGGCCCGCTTTCAACGTGGCCGATGCCGCCATCAGCATTGGCGTAGCCCTGCTCCTCATTGATTCCCTGATCCCTGCAAAGGACAAGACCCCATGACTTCCTTCCCGCGGATTCTTTCCCTCATCGCCCTGACCGTCCTTGTGGCCGGATGCAGCAATGCCCGCCAGACCCTGGGCCTTGGCCGCCAGTCACCCGACGAATTCTCCGTGGTCCGGCAAGCGCCGCTATCCATGCCGCCCGCCTGGGGCCTTACCGCGCCACAGCCCGGCCTTTCCCGTCCACAGGACATTGAACCCACCAAGAGTGCCCGCAACCTGGTCATGGGGGAAACGCCTGCGCCCGCAGGGTCTTCCTCCGGAGAACGCGCATTCCTTTCCTTGGCAGGCGCAAACCAGGCGGACGACAATATCCGTGCGCTCGTGGACCGCGAAACCACCGGCCTTGTCCTTGCCGACAAAAATGCCATCGACAAGCTCATCTTCTGGCAGCAGCAGGATCCTCCCGACCCAATCGTGGACGCAAAGAAGGAAGCCCTGCGCCTGAAGGAAAATGCCGAAAGCGGTACCCCTGTCACCCACGGGGAAACCCCTGTCATCGAACGTCGCCGCAAGGCTCTTTTCGAAGGTGTTTTCAAATAAGTTCCCGGTTGTGTAGGCTTTGACCTTCCTCCCATGATCTGTTAGAATTCTGTCCGGTCAACGCATATGGGGAGGATATCATGGGAACCCTGACGCAAAGCCCGGCCTGGCAAAGGCTTCTGGCACACAAGGCATCCCTCGGCAGTCACTTGCGTGACCTGTTTGAGCGCGATACCCAACGGTTTGAGCATTTTTCCGCCTCCGGAGCCGGGATTTTTCTCGACTATTCAAAAAACCGCATCACCCGCGAAACGCTGGATTGCCTGATTGCGCTCGCCCGCCAGCAGGACGTGGAAGCCTGGCGCGATGCCATGCTGCGCGGCGACCGGATCAACACCACTGAAAACCGCGCCGTCCTCCACACCGCCCTGCGCAACCGCAGCAATACCCCTGTCATGATGGAGGGCCTCGACGTCATGCCCATGGTCAATGAAGGCCTTGCCAAAATGCGCGCTTTCTCTGAAGCCGTGCGCGAAGGCCAGTGGACCGGATTCTCCGGCAAACCCATCAAGGACATCGTCAACATTGGCATCGGAGGATCCGACCTCGGCCCCTGCATGGCCGCCGAGGCACTGAAGCCCTATGGCCATCCCGACCTTTCCGTCCATTTTGTTTCCAACGTGGACGCCACCCACATTTATGAAACCCTGCGCCACCTTGATCCGGCCACCACGCTGTTCATCGTCTCATCCAAAACCTTCACCACCGATGAAACCCTGACCAACGCCGCATCCGCCCGCACATGGCTCATCGGCGCTTCAGAAGATCCTGGAGCCTTGGCCAAGCATTTTGTCGCCGTATCCACAAACCTTTCCGAAGTGGAACGCTTCGGCATCCCGGCCGAAAACATGTTTCCCTTTGAGGACTGGGTGGGCGGACGCTACAGCCTGTGGTCACCCATCGGCCTGTCGCTGGCCGTTTTCATCGGCATGGACGCCTTCGAGGAAATGTTGTCCGGCGCACATGAAATGGACATTCATTTCCGCGACACGCCCCTGGCCAAAAACCTGCCTGTCCTGCTGGCCCTCATGGGCATATGGAACATCAATTTTGAAGGCATGTCCGCCCATGCCATCCTGCCCTATGACCAGTACCTTGCCCACCTGCCCGCCTATCTCCAGCAGCTCGACATGGAAAGCAACGGCAAAACGGTAGACCGCCAGGGCCGCCCGGTGAATTATGCCACCGGCCCGGTCATCTTCGGCGAACCCGGAACCAATGGCCAGCATGCCTTCTACCAGCTCATCCACCAGGGATGGCCCCGCATCTCGGCCGACATCCTTTTCCCGGCCTTGTCCCTCCATCCCCTGGCGGACCACCACATCAAGCTGCTGGCCAACGCGCTGGCACAGGGCGAAGCGCTCATGCGCGGCAAGACCGCTGAAGAAGCAAGAGCCGAACTGGTGGCCGCCGGACTGCCGCCCGAAACCATTGGCCGCCTTCTTCCCCACAAGATCTTTGCCGGGAACCACCCCACCAACACCCTCATGGTTGACCGGATGACGCCACGCCGTCTTGGCGCACTGCTCGCCCTTTATGAGCACAAGATCTTCGTGCAGGGCATCATCTGGAACATCAACAGTTTTGACCAGTGGGGCGTAGAGCTGGGCAAACAGCTGGCCAAGCCCTTGCTCGCCGAACTGCGGGGCAGCCAGCCGCAGCCGCATGACAGTTCCACCGCCGGCCTGTTCCGCGAAATTGCCAAGGTCCGGAGCCGCGCCATATGACCATCCGCCGCCTGCCGGACACCCTTGTCAACCGCATCGCCGCAGGCGAGGTGGTCGAGCGCCCGGCAGCCGCCGTCAAGGAACTGGTGGAAAACGCCATTGATGCCGGAGCTTCCCGCATCGAAGTGGCCATCCGCGATGGCGGACGCAGCTTCATCCTCGTCTCCGATGACGGCTGCGGGATGAATGCCGAAGACCTCGCCCTTGCCATTGAGCGTCACGCCACGTCCAAACTCCCGGACGACGATCTTACCCACATCATGACCCTGGGATTTCGGGGAGAAGCCCTGCCTTCCATCGCGGCCGTCAGCCGCATGGCCATTTCCACCCGGAAACGCGGTGAGGATTCCGGATGGCGCATGACCATTGAAGGCGGCGCCGCCGGGAACGTCGCGCCCGCCGGACACCCGCAAGGCACCCGCATCGAGGTGCGCGACCTTTTTTTTGCCACGCCCGCCCGGCTCAAGTTCCTCAAGACGGTCCGCACGGAAGCGCTGCATGTGCGGGATACCCTTGAACGGCTGGCCATGGCCTATCCGGATGTGGGATTTACCTTTACCGATGATGACCGCACCGTGCTGCGCCTGGATCCAGGCCCGGATGCCAATCCGGCTTCACGGCTCCTGCGTCTGGGCGCCATCATGGGGCAGGATTTTCAGGCCGCCGCCCTGCCTGTCTCCGTCGAACGGGAAGATGCCCGCATGGGAGGCTATATCGGGCTGCCCACCCTCAACCGCCCCACGGGGCAGCACCAGTTCCTGTTCGTGAATGGCAGGCCGGTCCGCGACCGCCTGCTCATGGGTGCCCTGCGCGCCGGATACGCCGATGTGCTGGCCCATGACCGTTACCCCATGGTTGCCCTGTTCATCGACCTGCCTGCGGAAGATGTGGATGTCAACGTCCACCCCGCAAAAACCGAAGTGCGTTTCCGCGACAGCGCAGGCATCCGTTCCCTGCTGGTCTCCGGCATCCGCAAGACCCTGGCCGACGCTGGACACCGCACCGCACCCGCCCTTGCAACCCATGTCCTGTCCGCATTCCATCCCCATGCGGGCGCAGGGGCAAGACCTTTCATGCCCCACGGCGAAATGGCCGATTCCGCCATGACCCAGGCAGCCTTTGCGCCCTTTCCTGGCGAATCCCTGCCACAGGCGCGCACGGAAATGCCGCAGGAAATGGATACCCTGCAAAAGCATCCACTGGGCGCGGCGGTGGCGCAAGTCCACAACACCTTCATTGTCTCGCAGACGGAAGACGGCCTCGTCATCACCGACCAGCATGCCGCCCATGAACGCCTCACTTACGAAAAAATCAAGACAGCCCTTGAGGGAACCGGCATTGCCCGCCAAGCCCTTTTGCTGCCGGAAGTGGTGGACATGCCGGAGGTCGATGCCGAACGCCTTGCCACCCGGCAGGAGGAACTCCTGAAACTGGGCCTCATGATTGAACCTTTTGGCCCGGCCAGCGTTCTTGTGCGCGAAATTCCCGCCCTGCTCGGACAATCCGACATCCAGGGCCTGATAAGGGACATAGCCGACGAACTTTCCGAAAATCCGCAGGAAAGCCTGCTTGCGGGCCGCCTGATGGCCATCTGCTCGCGCATGTCGTGCCACGGTTCCGTGCGCGCCGGACGCACACTTGCCATCGCGGAAATGAATGCCTTGCTGCGCCAGATGGAAGACGCTGCCTTCTCTGGTCAATGCAACCATGGACGCCCAACCCACATTGCGCTAAAGTTATCTGACATTGAACGGCTTTTTGGCCGCCGTAAATAACAAAAACAGGGAATCGCCCACATGAAAATTGTCGCCCACACCGCCCTTGCCCTTGCCCTTTTGACCAGCACATCCGCCATGGCTGCCGATGCGTCCAAAAACCTTCCGCTCAAGCGGGTCATCCTGTCCACCAGCGGACTGGGGCATTTTGAGCATGAGGGCCCCGTCAGTGGCAACAGCACCGTTGACCTGCCCGTCCGACTCGACCAGGTGGACGACATCCTCAAGAGCCTTGTGGTCCTGGATGCCACCGGACGCGTGAGCAACGTTACCCTGCCAGGCCGCGAACCCCTGCAGCAGGCCTTTCGTGACCTGCCCTTTACCGAAACGGATCTCTCCTCCCCGGTCGCCCTGCTCAACGCCCTGCAAGGCGCTGAAGTGAAGATCGACGGGTCCAGCAAGATTGCGGGGCGCCTCCTGCGCGTGGTGGCAGAAGACTCCCGCATGGGCGAGGAAACCGTGACCCGCCACCGTGTCAGCGTGATGACCGATTCCGGCCTTCAACAGGCCGTTCTGGAAAATATCGACAACATCCAGTTCACTTCGGAAAAGCTGCGCACCCAGATTCGCGAAGCCCTGGATGCCATGATGGATGCCAGAACCCGTGACATGCGCACCCTGTCCGTCAACCTGCGCGGCGATGGCAAACGCAATGTCGGCCTCGCCTATGTGGTGGAAACCCCCTTGTGGAAATCCGCCTACCGGATGGTATTGCCCCCCGCTGGCAAGGAAAGCCTTGTACAGGGCTGGGCCGTGGTCGAAAACATGACAGGCGGCGACTGGAACGATGTGGAAATGACCCTGATTTCCGGCAATCCCGTCACCTATCGCCAGCCTCTCTACACGTCCTATTATGTCAGCCGTCCCGAACTGCCCGTCTCGGTCCTCGGCCGCATCATGCCCCGCAAGGATGCGGGCGCTGTCGGCATGGCAGAGGACATGGAAATGATGGACATGTCTTCAGAGTCCTATGGTGGGGGCTCCATGCTCAAGTCCCTGCGCCGCATGGACATGGCGGAAAGCATCATGCCACAGATGGCCATGGCGCCGGCATCCGCCAATTTCTCCAGCATTGCCACCGCCAACAAGGCCACCGAAAGCACCGAAGCGGCAACCCAGGTTCTGTTCCGTTTCCCCGGCACCATTTCGCTCAAGGCCGGCTATTCCATGATGCTGCCTTTCGTGAGTCGCAAAATGCCCGCGGAACGCCTCTGGCTTTACCAGCCCGATGTCAATGCAGACCATCCCCTTGCCGCCCTGCGCCTGAAGAATGACGGCGACTCCAGCCTGCCTTCCGGCATCCTGACCCTTTATGAACAATCCGGCAAAGGCAATGCCACAACCTTTGTGGGCGATGCCGACATGCCCATCCTGGCCAAGGGCGAGGAACGCATGGTGAGCTTTGCGCTGGATTCCAAGACCACCATTCTGCGCGACAGCCGTCAGGACAGCCTGACCGGCGACATCCGCATCAGCGGCGGCGTGGCGCAGATTGCCATCACCAGCCGCGCCGAAACCACCTATACCGTCAAGGCGCCGGAAGGCGAAGACCGCGCCATCCTCATCGAACATCCGAAACGTTCGGGATGGAATCTTGTCGCCCCGGATCCCAAGAGTGCCGAGGTTACAGACGGTTTCTACCGCATTCCGCTCAAGGCCCCGGCGGGCAAGAGCGTGAACCTCAAGGTGGTTCTGGAAAAGCCGGAAATGCGGAGCCTCCAGCTTCTCAACCTGTCCTCCAGCGACATTTCCACCTATCTTGCCAGTTTTGGCAAGGAAAGCCCCAAGGCCCGCAAGGCTTTTGAAACCATGGCATCGCTGCGCCGCGATGTGGATGCGGTGGATGCCGAAATCCGGGCACTCTCCAATGAGCGTGACGGCATCACGAGAGACCAGGAGCGTCTGCGCGACAACCTCGAAAGTGTGCCGGAAGACAGTGATCTGGCCCGCCGCTACCTCGCAACCATGGACAGCCAGGAGACCCGGCTTGAAACCATTGCCAAGGCCATCACCGAACAGGAAAAGGCCAAGGCCAAGGCGGTGGCAAAACTCAAGGCTGCCATCATGGACATGAGCATCTGACAGCGGAGGCAGGATCCTTGCATACACAGCCTGCAGAAATCCTTGTGCGACTGGCACGAATCCTGCCCCTTGTCCTCATCACTTGTGGCGTTTTCATCTCTGTCTTCATGTCCTCCTGCGGACCATCGCAGGAGCGGCAGGAAGTGCTTGTCCATTTTTCGGGACATTCGGAAAACAACACACAAACCATCAACCATGATGTCTTCAATGAAATCCTGCGCACCTATGTGCAACCCGACCGCGACGGAATTTCCCGTTTTGCCTATGGCGAAATTGCTCCGGCCGATCGCGAAACCTTGCGCACCTATATCTTCAACCAGATGGTCCTCATCCCGATTGCCCAGTATTCACGGAACGAGCAACTGGCCTACTGGATCAACCTCTATAATGCCCTGACCCTCCAGCTGGTCCTTGACCATTACCCGGTACGAAGCCTTGAGGACATCAACATTTCCCCGGGCCTGTTCCAGAAAGGTCCCTTTTACAAAAAACTGCTCAAGGTGGATGATATTGCCCTGTCGCTCGACGATATCCGCAACGGCATCCTCCTTCCCGTCTTCAAGGATGCCCGCATCCATTACGCCCTGACCCTCGCATCCCTGGATTCCCCCAACCTGCTGCCACGCAGCTTTACCGCTGCAACAGCGGATGCGCTGCTGGATCAGGCCGCCATCAGCTTCATCAACCATCCCCGTGCGCTGCATTTTGAGGAAGACCACCTGGTTGCCAATGCCCTGTTCCTTTGGTACCGCGACGATTTCGGCTCGGGGGGGGAATTCATCAACCACCTGCTCCGCTATGCCAATTTCGACCTCGCCAAATACCTCATAGAAAATCCGCCTGTTGGCCAATACCATTTTGACTGGACAATCAACGCCATTGATTGAAAGAAACCCCTATGTTATCTATCAGGACATGAGGGGGATGCTCGGACATATCGCAAAAAAATTCCTGTTCATCGTGCTGATGGCACTGGCCGGGATTTCTTCCGCATCGGCCAGGGATATTGCCGAATACTTTGCCAGGCACAATGAATCCGCGCAGGATACTCCCATGGATTTCGCCCCCTGGAGCCATTTCCTGACCACTTATGTTGAACCCGGCATCAATGGCGTCAACCGCATCGACTACAAGCGGGTTTCCGATGAAGACCATGAAGCCCTCGTCCGTTTCATCGACATCACCCTGGCCACCATTCCTGTCAGCCGCCTGCGCCGGCAGGAACAGCTCGCTTACTGGATCAACCTTTACAACGCCCTGATTGTTCGCGTGGCGCTGGATCATTATCCGGTTTCAAGCATCCGCGACATCAACATTTCCGGCCTGTTTTCCAGGGGCCCCTTCAAACGTCGGCTGGCCAAGGTCGAAAATCGTGAAATTTCATTGTCCGACATCCGGGACATCATCCTGATGCCTCCCATCTTCAATGACTCCCGCATTCCCTATGCCCTTTGTGACGGCACCATGGGCGGGCCGCAGATCTGGCCGGAAGCTTTCCAGCCCGCAACCATTGATTTCCAGCTCAACCGGGCCGCCACAAATTTCGTCAACCACCCGCGGGCCTTCAGCATTGAAGATACCCGCCTTACGGCCTCCATGCTTTACAAATGGCAAAAGACTGCATTTGGCAAACAGGATGTCGATATCCTGCTGCACGCCATCCGTTTTGCCGATCCGGGGCTTGTCCCGACCCTGTCGAGTCACAGCCAGATTGATGATTATTTTTATGATTGGCGCCTGAATGAGCCTGATATTTTCAGGCCATAAGTTCCGCGCTTACAAAACCCCGTCTTCAATATAGGAAAGCAAGGGTTCCCAGTCCGCCCTGAAAACCTCTGTCCGCTTGTCCTTGAGGTCAAACAGGCCCAGCCCCACATTGGCAACCTCGGAATAGAGCTGGCTGTCACGCAAGCGGGTCAGGACATTGAGCCCCGCCCCATTCAGGAAAAGGTCCAGCCGCGCTGCCGCACGCGTGTTGGCACGCACGCGGTTTCCCACCAGCGCAAGGATCTTCCGGTTGCGGCGCACCGCCTTGATGTCTGAAAGTTTTTTGAGGAACTGCCGCGACCCGTCCTCATCAAACACGGAAGGCAGCACCGGGATGACAATGATGTCGGCCATGTCCACCAGTTCCTCAATCTGACCACGCCGCATGGCGGCCGGCGCATCCATGATGAGCCTGTCCACCCCACGGGGCACCTTGAGGGCCTCCCCGCGCGACCAGCTGCATGTGGCAATGGCCGCAAGATGGCTTGGCCGCCTGGCCGCCCACAACAGGCTGGAATGCTGTTTGTCCGCATCGGCCAACAGAACCTGTCGCCCGGCAGAAGCCATGGCGACCGCAAGATTCGTGGCCATGGTCGTCTTGCCACATCCGCCCTTGGTATTGCCAACCAGGATTGAAATCATCGTGCATCCCCAGGAAATGAGATCATCACTTTCTTACTTACCCGACTGGGCCCCAAATGTCGATAACCCGCATCACTTGATTTTTGGCCAGCTTTCTGGCAGTCTCTACAGCAGTATGTTTTCATGCTCGAAAGGGGCAATGCCATGACAAAGTCGGAACTGATCCTGCGCCTTGCGCAACGCAACCCGGAACTCTATCAGCGCGACGCCGAGAAAATCGTTGATGTCGTTTTCGAGGAAATCGCCCAGGCCCTCAGCCGCGGTGAACGCGTTGAACTGCGCGGATTTGGTGCCTTTTCCGTCAAGGATCGCAAACCCCGCATTGGCCGGAATCCCCGTACGGGCACATCCGTTTCGGTCCCCGGCAAGCGCGTTCCGTTCTTCAAGACCGGAAAATTCCTGCGGGATCGCCTGAACGGCAAAGTCTGAGTTTTTTCATCCGTCCAAGGAGTTCACGCCATGCGCCTGTTATCCTGGCTCATCACGATCCCGCTGGCTGGCATCATGGTGGTATTCGCCATTGCGAACCGCCACCTTGTTGACATCTCCACCGGCCCCCTTGGGGATTCCATCCGCATGCCGCTGTTCATTCCCGTTCTGCTGGCGCTGCTCATCGGTTTTCTGCTGGGCAGCCTGTCCACCTGGCTTTCCTGCATGATTCGCACCAGCCTTCCCAAAAACAGGAACCGTTCCCGCACGGCACGCGACCTTGCAGTCCTTCGTGATGACATCATCCGCGATGACCACAAGGCCAACGCTCCCAAGGAGTAATTCCACATGAACTGGATCACCAACATTGTCCGCCCAAAAATTCGGGCGCTGGTTCCCGGACGCCAGCATGACCTGCCAGACAACATGTGGATCAAGTGTCCCAATTGCGGCGCCATGCTGTTTCACCGCGATCTTGAGCAGAACCACAAGGTCTGTCCGCATTGCAACCACCACATGCGCCTTGAGGTGGACAAACGTCTGGACCTGATTTTTGACAATGCTTCATGGCGCACCATCGAATTGCCGAAGGTGCCGTCGGACCCGCTCAAGTTCCGTGACCAGAAGAAATACACCGAACGGCTCAAGGATTACCGCAGCAAGACGGGCCGCGAGGATGCCATTGTTGTTGCTTATGGCGAAATTTCGGGCATTGAAGCCGTGGTGGCCGCCTTTGATTTCAACTTCATGGGAGGATCCATGGGGATTTCCGTGGGAGAAGGCATTGTTGCCGCCGCCCGCCTGGCCATCCTCCAGCAAAGCCCCCTGATCATCATTCCGGCCTCCGGAGGCGCCCGCATGCAGGAAGGCATGCTGTCCCTGATGCAGATGCCTCGCACCACCATTGCGGTCACCCAGGTCAAGGAAGCCGGCCTTCCCTTCATTGTCCTGCTCACCGACCCAACCACGGGCGGTGTCAGCGCATCCTTTGCCATGCTCGGCGATATCCATATTGCCGAACCCGGTACGCAAATCGGCTTTGCCGGGGCGCGCGTCATCCAGGAAACCATAAGGGAAACCCTGCCCAGCGGATTCCAGCGTGCCGAATACCTCAAGGACCATGGCATGGTGGACATGGTGGTGGCCCGCAAGGACCTGCCGGAAACCTTGGGACGAATCCTCTCCATCCTGCGCCAGCCCCTTGAAAAGGCCAAGGTCATCCGGCTTCCCCTGGGTGTCGCCAAACCTGCCTTGCGCAGCATTGGGGGCCGCAAGGCGGACAGCAGCGACAATGCCAAGGATTCCCGCAAGCGCACAATCAAGCGTGCCCGGAAGGATGACTCTGGTGACGAACCCATCTGACGGGCCTCGCCGCATCATCCTTGTCGATGATGACCGCAATATCCTCGCTTCGGTATCCATCGCCCTTGAAACCGAAGGATTCTCGGTGGAGTCCTTTACCGATGGCGAACAAGGCCTGCGCGCCATCCTTGCACATCCCCCCGGCCTGGTGGTGCTGGACATCAAAATGCCCCGCATGGATGGCATGGAAGTTCTCACCCGGCTGCGCCGGACCTCCCAGATCCCCGTCATTTTCCTGACGTCAAAGGATGATGAAAGCGACCAGATTGAAGGCCTGCGCATGGGGGCAGACGACTACATTACGAAACCCTTTTCCGTCAATTTGCTGATCCAGCGCATCCTGACCATCCTGAGACGACAGCAGATCCGCGGAAACCCTGTGGCAGACAGCAAAACCATCCAGCGCGGCCCCCTGACCATGGACGCCAACCGGCAGACCTGTTCCTGGAAAGACAAGGACGTGGATCTTACCGTGACCGAATTCCTGCTGGTCTGGCTGCTGGCCGAATACCCCGGACATGTCAAGACCCGCAACCAGATGATGGACGCGGCCTATGGCGAAAACCTCTATGTCGATGACCGCACCATCGACAGCCACATCAAACGCATCCGCAAGAAATTCCGCGATCTTGACCCGGATTTTTCCCACATAGAAACCCTTTACGGGGCAGGATACCGCTTTGTGGAACCCTGACCGCATCCGCGCCTTTGCAGGACGCATGCGCAACCGTTTCCTGCCAGCCTGTGGCCCTGAACAAAACAGCTCGATCAAACTGATCTGGCTGACCTTTTACTGCACGCCACGCCCGCGCGCCGACATCTGGGGCGTATCCCGGCTGACCTTGCGCATTCTTGCGGTCAATGTCCTGTCGCTCGCCACCCTTGTTGGCGGTTCGCTCTACCTCGTGACCTACCAGGAAAAGCTGGTCGCCACGGAAATCAATGCCCTTCAGCGTGAAGCCAGCATCTTCGCAACGGCCCTTGGAGAAGGGGCCGTATTCCGCTCCCCTGCCGGACACTATAGCGTATCGGGAAACCTGGCCCGCCAGATGGTCTCCCGTCTGGTGGACAAGACCAATATCCACACCCAGCTCCTTAATCCGCAAGCCCGGGTCATCACTGAACAGAAGCAGGAACCGCCCCCCCCGGAACAGGATCCCCTGGACACCTCCATGTCCCGGAAAAAATTCTTCGGAACGCTTGACCGCATGGTTGCCTATTTTTCATCCCTGCTGGAAAACATCCTTTTCCAGCATCAGGACCTGCCCGGCATTTCCGACGCGCTCGCCTTCACACCCAACACCCCGGACACGGCAGCCGCCCTGTCCGGAAAATCCTCGTCCACCGCATGGCGCCTTGAAAATGGCCACATCGCCTTTTCCGCCGCCGTTCCCATCACCCGCAGCGGCGTCATCCTGGGCGTTGTCCACCTCTGGCGCGACAGTTCCCGCATTGATGAAACCATGCGGTCGGTCCGCTGGGACTTCCTGCGCGTTTTCCTTGGCGCCTTGTCCATCACCATCCTGCTCTCGCTTTACCTGGCCAGCGCCATAGCACATCCCATCAGGCGTCTCGCCATCGCGGCCGAAAACATCCGGAAAGGCCATTCCGATGCCGGCGGCCTTCCGGATTTCTCCCGTCGCCATGATGAAATCGGCGACCTTTCCCTTGCCTTGCGGGCCATGACGGCAACTCTGGAATCCCGCCTGAACAGCATGGAAAAATTTGCCGCCGATGTCTCCCACGAAATCAAGAACCCCCTGACATCCCTGCGCAGCGCGGTGGAAACCCTCGCCCGTGTCAAGACACCTGAACAGCAGCAGAAACTGCTGTCCATCATCAGCCATGACGTTCTGCGGATTGACCGCCTGATCACCGACATCTCCAAAGCATCACGGCTGGATGTTGAACTCTCGCGCACGGAGGCCGTGGCCATTGACATGCGCACCCTGCTGGGCAACCTGGCAGATGCCCATGCCACCACCGCAGCCGGCCAGGAGGCATCCCCCCACATCCAGCTGGACCTGCCGCCACAGGAAGTCCCCCTCATGGTTACCGGAAACCACGACCGGTTGATGCAGGTGCTGGAAAACATTCTGGCCAATGCCCTGTCCTTCACCCCCCCCAACAGCCAGATCCACATGGAAGCCCGGCACAAGGATGCCCATCTTCTGGAAATCCGCATCCGCGACGAAGGGCCCGGCATTCCACCCCACAAGCTGGAAACCGTGTTTGAACGTTTTTATTCGGAACGCCCCTCAAATGAGGAATATGGCTATCATTCCGGCCTGGGACTGAGCATTTCCCAACAGATTGTCAAAGCCCATGGCGGGCAGCTCCTGGCAGACAATCATATCGACAATCAGGGCAACATCCGGGGAGCTGTATTCACCCTTTTGCTGCCTCTGCGCAACAGCGCCTGACCCCTGTCTCTCCCAAGACGGAAGCCTTCCGCTACATCCGGCCTTCCTGGCGTGTCGGCCCAAAATACAGCTTGCATAGCCTGGAAGGATCGAGGCCCTGGTAATCCGGCGCGCCATTATTCCAGTGGGTGCCATAACATCCGGTTCCCTGCTGTACGGTCTGGACATACCCGAACTGGCTGCGGCCATCGTCAATCTTGCGGTCAATCAGCGCAATGACGCGAATGGGCAGGATATCCCCTCCCGCCTGCTGGCCGATGCTGCCGGAATCCACATTGTTGATGCCGGGGCCATGAATGCGAAACCAGAACCCGTAAGGGTTGAGGTTGATGGCGTCAATGATCGCGCCCCGGAAATGCCCGGAAGGAAAGGGCACTCCGGACTGGCCATCATGGTTGGCGGTACAGGCGGGACAGGGAGATATCCCGGAAACACGCCCCGTGGAGGCCAGATCGTTCCAGACATGCACAACTTCCGCATTGCCGGAAATCTCGGAATCTCCATTGTCATCCCCCGGCAAACGACGGTGTTCAGACTTGAAAACTTCCCAGCCGCCCTGAATTTCGGAAATGGAAATGAAAATCCGGTTGACCCTTGCGGATTCAACAAGATCCAGTCCCTTCAGGATACCGCCAACCAAAATCCCTATGACAATAAGGACGATTGCCAGCTCAACCAGGGAGAAACCCGCCTTTGCATGTCCGGTTCCGTTCATGAGAAAAACTCATGGGGTCCGATCTTTTGATTGTCAACCCAAAAGTGGCGGCTTTCCGCTTTTTTTGCGATTGACAGGAAGCGCGGGGAGCCGCAACATATCCTCATGCTCATCCTCCACGGAACATGCATTGACATTGATGGCGCGGCCGTCCTCCTGCGGGGGGAATCCGGCAGCGGAAAATCCGACCTTGCCTTGCGCCTGATTGAGGATGGCGCCCGGCTCATCGCCGATGACCAGACCTGTTTCATCCGACAGGATACCCAATTGCTTGCTTCCCCGCCCGACTCCATCCAGGGCCTTCTGGAAGTCCGGGGCGTGGGCATCGTCCGCGTTCCCTTTTCCCGGAAGGTTCCCCTGCGGCTTGTGGTGGATCTCCTGCCGGACGCCGGCATTGAACGCATGCCGGAGAAAACCGCAGTCATCCTGATGGACCTCCATTTTCCCAGCGTTTCCCTCCCGGCCTTCCATGCCGCCAGCGCCGCCAAGGTGCGCATGGCCCTGGCCTGCAGCCTCCATCCGGACATGGTTTCCTCATGACCCCTCCTGCCGACCTTTTCCCCGAAAGTCCTTCAGGTCTGGCCTCGCGGCATCCCAAACTGCCGCCGCGCCGTGTCATCCTCGTGACGGGCATGTCCGGCGCCGGATTGTCCACCACCATCAAGGCCCTTGAAGACCTGGGATATGAAACGGTGGACAACCCCCCTCTTTTCCTCATCAGCGGGCTGCTGGAACAAGGCGACATGCTGGGCCGACCTCTGGCCATTGGTCTGGATTCCCGTACCCGCGGCTTTTCCGCCGAAGCTTTCCTGGGGCAGATGCGGGAGCTGGCGGCCCGCCCCGGCCTGCAGGTCCAGACTGTTTTCATTGAATGCGGCGACGACATCCTGCTGCGAAGATACACGGAAACCCGGCGCAAGCATCCCTTGGCCCTTGACCGCCCGGTAATTGACGGCATCCTGCGTGAACGCCGCCTGCTGTCAGGCCTGCGCGATGAGGCTTCCCTCGTCATTGACACCTCGGACATGACCCTGCATGACCTGCGGCGTCTGGTAGGGGGACATTTCCATGTAGATATCAAGCCAAAACTGAGCCTGTTTGTCATGTCTTTTGGTTTCCCGCATGGCGTTCCCCGCGAGGCCGACATTGTTCTGGACGCCCGTTTCCTGCGCAATCCCCATTATGATCCGATCCTGCGCCCCCTCACCGGCAAGGATGCCGCCGTGGGGGAATATGTGGCGCGCGACCCGGATTACCCGGCGTTCATCAACAATATCACTCAACTCATTGATCCCCTGTTGCCTCGTTTCCAGCAAGAGGGTAAAAGCTACCTGACCATTGCCATTGGCTGCACGGGAGGACGGCACCGTTCCGTCTTCATTGCCGAAACGCTGGCGGAATGGATCAGGGACAAGGGATATCCCGTAGGCACCAACCATCGGGAACTGTCACGGCAGAAAGGATAAGCTATGATTGGTTTAGTTCTTGTCACCCATGGACAATTGGGACGCGAATTCATCGCGGCCCTCGAACATGTTGTCGGCCCGCAGGAACAGGTGCAGGCTGTCTGCATCGGCGCTGACGACGACATGGAAACCCGCAGGGCGGAAATCATCCAGGCGGTGGCGAATGTCAACAGTGGGAACGGCGTTGTCGTTCTAACCGACATGTTTGGCGGCACCCCGTCCAACCTTGCCATCTCCGTCATGAACCCGCCGGACATCGAAGTCATCGCAGGGGTCAACCTGCCGCTGCTCGTCAAGCTAGCCAGCCTCCGGAATGAACCCATGGCCAAGGCTGTTGCCACCAGCCGCGACGCCGGGCGCAAATACATCAATGTTGCCTCGGCCCTTCTGGCGGAGGGCGGCTGATGGAAAATCCAACCCGCCACAAGGCTGTTGTCACCATTGCCAACACCCGCGGCATGCACGCCCGGGCAGCCGCGCGATTTGTCAAGATTGCCCAGGGGTTTTCTGCGAACATCGAAGTGGAACGCAACGACATCAGTGTCAGCGGACGTTCCATCATGGGCCTCATGATGCTGGCCGCCGGACAAGGGACACGCATTACCATCCGCGCCAATGGCCAAGACGCCCCGCAGGCCATCGAACATCTTGTAAACCTCGTGGAACGCCGCTTCGACGAGGCATGATCTCCGCATGAAGAAGGGAGCTGCCATGGCAGATTTCAAGGTCAAGGATATGGAACTTGCCGCCTGGGGCCGCAAGGAAATCACCATTGCCGAAAGTGAAATGCCAGGCCTCATGGCCCTGCGCGCCGAATATGCCGGACAGAACCCGCTGGCAGGCGCCCGGATTGCCGGTTCCCTGCACATGACCACCCCCACCGCCGTGCTGATTGAAACCCTGCGCAGCCTTGGCGCCGATGTCCGATGGGCGTCCTGCAACATCTTCTCCACCCAGGATCAGGCCGCCGCTGCCATTGCCGCAACCGGTGTCCCGGTTTTTGCCTGGAAAGGCATGTCGGATGAAAACTTCTGGTGGTGTCTTGAGCAAACCATCATCGGTCCGGATGGATGGCGCCCCAACATGATTCTCGATGATGGCGGCGACCTCACCAACGTCCTGCATGACAAATTCCCGGAGCTGCTGGAAGGCGTGCGCGGCATTTCCGAGGAAACCACAACGGGCGTCCATCGCCTTTATGACCGCGCCCGTACCGGAACCCTCAAGGTCCCCGCCTTCAATGTGAACGACAGTGTCACAAAATCCAAGTTTGACAACCTTTACGGCTGCCGGGAAAGCCTGGTGGACGGTATCAAGCGCGCCACCGGCGTCATGCTGGCAGGCAAGGTTGCCGTCGTGTGCGGCTATGGCGATGTCGGCAAGGGGTCGGCGGCCAGCCTACGCGGACAGGGCGCACGCGTTCTCATCACCGAAATCGATCCCATCTGTGCCCTTCAGGCCGCCATGGAAGGTTATGAGGTCGTTCGCATGGCCGAGGCTGCACCGCTGGGAGACATTTTTGTCACCGCCACCGGCAACGTCTCCGTCATTACCCGTACCCACATGGAACGGATGAAAGACCGCGCCATTGTCTGCAACATTGGTCATTTTGACAGCGAAATCGACATCGCAGCCCTGTCAGACCTGGCCTGGACGGAAATCAAGCCGCAAGTGGATGAAGTGACCTTCCCGGATGGCCACCACCTCATCATCCTTGCCAAGGGGCGTCTTGTGAACCTGGGCTGCGCCATCGGCCATCCCTCCTTCGTCATGAGCGCATCCTTCACCAACCAGGTGCTGGCCCAGATCGAGCTCTGGCAAAATCCTGGCAAATACGCGCCCGGCGTACATATTCTGCCGAAACAGCTTGACGAAAAAGTGGCCCGCCTGCATCTGGGCCGCCTTGGCGTGAAACTGGAAACCCTGACGCCACAACAAACAGAGTACCTGGGCCTTCCTGCAGAAGGGCCCTTCAAACCCGACCATTACCGCTACTGACCGGAAGGACTGATCCACCGCATGCCCTTTTCCCGGAAACATGGCCCGCTTGCAAGATTCCTGGATTGCCTCTACGGGAGGGCCTCCAGGGAAACTGAAGTCCTCATCAAGCAGATGCTTGTGGGAACGGCTTCAACCGGCTGTTTCTGGACGGCAACCGGCGATGAAATCCTCGCTGACAATTTCGGGGTATTCTTTGGCCATCCCGACCTGCCGGAATTTGGTGCCATCCGGGAAACCCTTCTCCATGAAGGAGAAGACCTCTGGCACAACCTGGAAGGCCTTATCCGCACCGGAAACGCCTTTGAAACCACCCTCACCACCCATGATGGCCGCATTCTGGCCTGCGAGGGACGCCCCGCCGCAGGCGGGTGCATGATCCGCCTGCGCGACCTCACGGAAAGCATCCTGGCCAGCAACCAGCTGGCCGAACGCAAGAACCTGCTCGACAGCCTGCCCGTCCCTGTCTGGCGGCGCGACCAGGCACTGGGGATCGAATGGTGCAACCGCGCCTATGCCCATGCCGTGGGCGTGGACCAGTCTGAAGCCATTTCGAGCCAGATGGAACTGGGATCCAGCCGGGAATCCTTTGGCCGCAACATGGCGCGCAGGGCCATGGAAAAAGGTCTTGTCCAGACGGAACGCCTGCATACGGTCATCCGCGGCCAGCGCCGCCTCCTGCAAATCAGCGAAAAGCCGCTGACCGGAGAATCCGAAGCCCCCGGAACCATTGGTTTCGCCCTTGACCTGACCGATGTTGAGCAAACCCGGAGCGAACTTGAACGCCATATTGCCGCGCATGAGGATGTGCTGGAACATCTCAGCACCGCCGTGGCGATTTACGGACCGGACAAGCACCTGCAATTCTACAACAGCGCCTTTTCCCAACTCTGGCAGCTGGAGGATTCCTGGCTGGAAACCAAGCCGTCCTTTGCCGACATCCTCGAAATCCTGCGCGACCAGCGCCGCCTGCCGGAATCCGTGGATTTCCGGGCCTACAAGAACCAGTGGCTGGCCAAATTCACCGACCTCCTCCAGCCGGAGGAAAGCCTTCTCCACCTGCCAGACGGCACCACCCTGCGCGTTCTCATTGCCCCGCATCCGCTGGGCGGCCTGCTGCACATCTACGAGGATGTCACCAGCCGCATCCAGCTGGAAACCTCCTACAACACCCTGATGGCCGTGCAGCACGAAACCATCAACAACCTGGCCGAAGGCATCGCGGTGTTTGGCAGTGATGGCCGCCTCAAGCTTTCCAATTCCGCCTTTCTCCACATCTGGGAACTGACCCCGGAAGACCTGGCCGAAGAACCGCACGTCACCCAGCTCATCACCCGGATGGGAGAAGCCTTCGAAAATGGCGGCGCCTGGAACACCTTCCGGGAAACCTTCCTGAACAATGCCCTGGGACGCGGACAGGAAAGCGGACGCGCCACACTGTCCAGCGGCACGGTCCTGGAATATGCCTTCCTGCCCCTGCCGGATGGCGCCATGCTGTGCAGCTGCCTCGACATCACCGCCGGCGCACGCGCCGAACAGGCCTTGCGCGAACGCAATGCCGCGCTCAAGGCCGCCGAACGGCTCAAGGTCGATTTTCTCGCCAACGTTTCCTACCAGCTGCGCACCCCCCTCAACGCCATCATCGGCTTTGCGGAAATCCTGGCCAAGGCCTATTTCGGCCAACTCAATCCCCGCCAGCAGGAGTATGCGGAAGGCATCCTTGAAGGCGGACAGAAACTCTTCTCCCTCGTCAACGACATCCTGGACCTTTCTGCCATTGAAGCCGGCTACATGCGCCTCAACCTGTCGATGGTCGATGTGGAATATGTCCTGTCCACCGTGGTCAGCCTTACCGAGGAATGGGCGCGCAAGCACAACCTCATCCTTGAAATGCACTGCGCCCCGGATGTGGGCTCCATCATTGCGGACGAACAGCGCATCAAGCAGGTTTTGCTCAACCTGGTGAGCAACGCCATCCGATTCAACCGTCCCGGCGGCCAGATCATGGTCTCCGCATGGCGCGAAGGCAATGAAGCCCTGCTCAGCGTTTCCGACAATGGCTGCGGAATCGCAGAATTCCTGCACGGACAAGTCTTCGAGCCCTTTGAACGCGCCGATGGGGGCCCACAGCAGGGGGCCGGACTGGGGCTCGCCCTTGTCCACAGCTTCATTGATCTCCATGGGGGAAAGGTGGAGCTTTCCAGCCAGGTGGATGTCGGAACCACCATCATCTGTCGCCTGCCTTTCCAAGCCATTGCCACCGGTTTCCGGGAGGATTGATCCATGACGACAAACCTGCCCCTTCCCTTTTGCCACGATCTGGCAGACGAAGCTGCGACCATTGCCTTTGGCCGTGGTATCGCAGCGCTTCTCCGGCCCGGCGATGTTGTGGCCTTGTGGGGAGATCTTGGCGCCGGGAAAAGCTGTCTGGCCCGCGCCATCATCATGGCACGAAAGCCCGAAGAAAACGAAGCGCCCAGCCCAACCTTCACACTGGTGCAGACCTATGGCGACATCTGGCATTTCGACCTCTACCGCATCCGGGAAGCCGATGAGATCTATGAGCTGGGCTGGGATGAAGCCCGCGAAGACGGCATCCTCCTCATTGAATGGCCCGACCGGCTGGGAACCCTCCTGCCGGAAAACCGGCTCGATATCACCCTGACCTTTCCGTCACCCGACCGGCCCGACCGTCGCATGATCTGCCTCACCGCCTCCCCTGCATGGCTTGACCGCTGGAGCGCCTTCCGGGCCCTTGTCCCATGATGTCCATCACCACTGGCATGCTGCTGGCCGCCGGACGTGGAGAGCGCATGCGTCCACTCACCGACACCTGCCCCAAACCGCTGCTGGAAATCTCTGGACGTTCCATGCTGGACCGGGCGCTTGACCAGATGGAGGCGGCGGGCCTCACGCGGATTGTCGTCAATGCCTGCTACCGGGCCGGTCAGGTGGAACAGGCGCTTGCCACCCGAAACGGCCCCTGCCTTTTTTCCCGTGAAAGCGAAGCCTTGGAAACCGGGGGCGGCATTTGCAATGCCCTGCCCCTGCTGGGAGACAAACCCTTTTTTGTCATGAATGGCGACGGCGTGCTGGAAAATACCGATCCTTCCCCTTTCGCCCGGCTGGCTGCCGCATGGAATAGCGCCCGCATGGATGCCCTGCTGCTGGTGCTCCCGGTGGCAAAGGCCCATTTCTTCGGCAGCCCCGGCAATTTCCGCCTCCTGCCGGATGGACGGCTTGTCCATGGCACACAGGAACAGCCCGCCGACATGGCCTATATCGGGCTGCAAATCCTCCACCCCCGCTTGTTCCACGGCATCGCGCCCCATGCGTTCCCCTTGCGGGAACTCTATGCCAAGGCCGCAGGCGCGGGCCGCCTTTTTGGCCTGACGCACACCGGAACATGGCTGCATGTCGGTACACCAAAGGCTTATGCCGAGGCTCCCGCCCTCATGGAACACCTCGGAATTCCATAAAAAAAGGGGCGGGAAAATCCCGCCTTCGATGTCCATCATACCGGAATCCCCGGACGTGACATCCAGCATCATTTGTGGCGCGTCACATCGACAACAGGCATTCCGGGCACCACGTTCATCGTCGAAGGATTGCCGGAAACCACCGACATCGAAAGCCCCGTCGAACTCCCCCCGTCACGCTCCGAAACCCACGAGGCACGGGAGTATCCCCGGTATCGTAAGTGATCTTGCGAATCCTGTACCCCTGCGCAGCCGCAGCAGCGCCTGCACCACAAAAAAGCAACTGGCATTCCCGGTGTCTTTCCCTCCCGTTTTCCCGAAGCGTCCGCCTTTCGCGGGAGCGGCGGCAGCGCACACGGGGAACGCTTTTCCTCTCCCGTGGCACGCCACGATCACCTGTGGCATTTTCCCGAAAAATCGGGCATCATTTCCCCATGAAGGGCGTGTTCAACATTCCTGCCGGTTGCGCGTTCGTGGACGACCTTGCCCGCGGCGTGCTGGCCCACGCCCGGGAGACAGGAATTCCCCTGCCGCAACACCTCATCCTGCTACCCACCCGCCGGGCCGCGCGCGCCCTGCGGGAAGCCTTCCTGCGACAGTCGGACGGCCTGCCTGTCCTCCTGCCCCGCATGATGCCTGTCGGCGATGCCGATGATGCCGATATTGCCCTGTCCCCTGGCGGCGCAGGCATTCTTACCCTGCCACCCGCCATCACCCCACTGCGTCGCCAGCTCCTGCTGGCCCGCCTCGTCATGGCCCGCGAAGCCATGTCCGCCGACCAGGCCGCCCTGCTGGCACAGGCTTTGGGCGACTTTCTGGACGAGGTGCAAACCGAAGGCGCCGATCTTTCCCGCCTGAAAGAGCTTGTTCCGGAACGTTTTGCCCTGCACTGGCAAAAAACCCTCGACTTCCTCTCCATCCTGACCAGCCACTGGCCCAGGATCCTGGAACAGGAAGGTGTCATGGACATTGCTGCGCGCCGAATGCAGCTCCTGCGCATGCAGGCAGAGGCATGGCGCACCACTGCCCCCTCCCATCCGGTCATTGCCGCCGGTATCACAGGCTCCATTCCGGATGCCGCAGCCTTGCTGGGGGTCATCGCCACCCTGCCGCAGGGAATGGTGGTTCTCCCCGGACTGGATGCCGGGATGGATGAAGACAGCTGGCAGGCTTTGGGAGACAGCCACCCGCAGCATCCCCTGCGCACCCTGATGGAACGCCTTGGCCTTGACCGCAAAAATGTCCAGCCATGGCCAACCACCACCGCAGCCATCCCTGACCGGACACGTCTCTTGCGGGAAGTCATGCGCCCTGCCGAAACCACCGACCTCTGGCGCGCCCTGCCACAAAACCTGTCGGAAAGCCTTGGCGGCCTGCACCGCATCATTGCCGGAAATCCGCGCGAAGAAGCAGAAAACATTGCCGTCATCCTGCGCAAATGCCTTGAAACACCAGGGAAAACAGCCGCCCTCATCACGCCGGACCGTGCCTTGGCTCGGCGGGTTTCCGCCGCCCTTGGACGATGGGCCATTACCGTCAATGATTCGGCGGGCACCCCCCTTTCCCACACCCCGGTTGGCAGCTGGTTGCGCCTGACCGCCGCCATGGCCGCCAGTCCACACGACCTGCCCACCCTGTTTGCCGGACTGAAGCATCCCCTCATGGCAGCGGGCCTTGCCCCTGCCAGTGCCCGGAAACATGTTCGTGCGCTCGAAAAAACCGTACGTTCCACACTTCTGGACCATGACGATCCCCTGTCGCCCTGTGCGGATACGGAACAGGGCCTGTGGCTGGCCAATGCCCGAAGTCGCCTCGCCCCTCTGGCCAACCTTCTGGAAAATCCGGACGTCCCCGTTTCCCTCCACACGCTTCTTGCAACCCACATTTCCGTTGCCGAAGCCTTGGCCGAAGACGGCGAAAACCCTGGCTCTGCCCGCATCTGGCACCATGATGATGGCGAGGCGGCGGCCCGCTTCCTGGCTGAGCTGGATGCCGCAGCCCATGACTTTCCAGACATTCCCGCCAGCGATTACGCCGGCCTCATGGAAGGGCTCATGGCGAATGTCCCGGTGCGTCCACGCTATGACTTCCACCCGCGCCTGTTCATCTGGGGCCTCATGGAAGCCCGGTTGCAACAGGCGGACATCCTCATCCTTGGTGGGCTCAATGAAGGCACCTGGCCAGGCGCCACCGCCACTGACCCATGGATGTCGCGCCCTTTGCGCCAGGATTTTGGCCTCCCGCCGCCCGACATCGCCATCGCTCAGGCGGCCCTGGATTTCAGCCAGGGGTTCACGGCACCGGACGTCTGGCTCTCCCGCTCCCTGCGCGCAGAAGGCTCCCCCACCCAGCCTGCCCGCTGGCTGCTCAGGCTTGATGCCGTGCTTGAAGGAACAGGTCTTCCTCCCAACTGCATTGACGATGCCGTCATCGCCAGCTGGGCCAAGGCCATGAACCAGCCGGATCATTTTGCTCCCGGAGAACGTCCCGCCCCCTGTCCGCCGGTTTCCGCCCGGCCCCGCCGCCTTTCCGTGACAGCCATTGAAACATGGATACGCGACCCTTATGGCCTCTATGCCCGCCATGTCCTCGGCCTGCGCAAGCTTGAACCCATCAATGCCACACCTGGCGCTGCCCAGCAGGGGTCTGCCCTGCATGAGGCCCTGCACCGCTTCCTCACCCAGTACCCCGACCGCCTGCCGGATCATGCCCTGGAAGACCTGTTGGCCTTTGGACGTGAAGCCTTTGGCCCAACCCTTGCCCGCGAGGATGTCTGGGCCTTCTGGTGGCCACGCTTTGTCGAAAACGCCAAATGGTTCCTCGCCAAACAGGACAAACGCCTGAACCAGGGCATAAAACCCTGCGCTGCGGAAGTTTCCGCCAGCATGGTGCTGGATGCGCCCGCCGGGCCTTTCACCCTGACGGCCAAGGCTGACCGCATCGACCGGGATTCTGATGGAAACCTCATCATCATCGACTACAAGACAGGCGTGCCGCCACAGAAAAAAGCCATGGAATCCGGCCTTGCCCCCCAGCTTCCCCTTGAAGCGGCCCTGGCAGAGGCAGGGGCCTTTTCCGACATTCCCGCAGCGCCCGTGGCGCGCATGGAAATCTGGCACATGAATGGCCGCCCCAAAGACCTGGACATCAAAACCTTCGCGGCCAGCCTTGTTGCCCCGGAAATGGAACGCCTGCAAACCCGCATTGCCCACTATGATGATCCATCCACCCCCTATGACGCCATTCCCCTGCCCGGCCGCGCACCACGCTTCAATGATTACGCCCATCTTGAGCGCACGGATGAATGGTCGGTCACGGAAAATGACGGCGGGGAGGACAGCCCATGACCTCCGGGACGCCCAAACAATATGCGGCCGCTGATCCGCAAAGCTCTGTCTGGGTTGGAGCTTCGGCAGGCACCGGGAAAACCAAGGTCCTGACCGACCGTGTCCTGCGCCTGCTGCTCTCGGGCGTTTCCCCCGAACGCATCCTCTGCATCACCTTCACCAAGGCCGGAGCCATGGAAATGGCCTCGCGCATCAACAGGCGGCTGGCCCGCTGGGCCATCCTTGATGACCTGGCCCTTGCCGAAGAGGTTGCGGATCTTGGCGACATCCCCCCCTATGAGGCAGACATCCGCACGGCCCGCAAGCTTTTTGCCCGCGTTCTTGACACGCCTGAAGCCCTGCGCATTGAAACCATCCATGCCTTCTGCCAGTCGGTGCTGCGGCGTTTCCCGCTGGAAGCCGGAATATCGCCCCACTTCGAGGTCCTTGACGACCTTTCAGCCGACGAAATCCTCGACAAGGCCCAGCGCGCCATGATTGCCCGCATCCGCAACGGCGGGGCTACGCCTTCCTCCACCTCCGGCTTGGCCGCCGTCAGCGCCTTTACCAACGAGGAAGGATTTTCGGACATCCTGCGCGCCTTGCTGGCCGACCGCGGACGCCTGTCGGAAACCAAGGCAAAACATGGCGGCATTGCCCACATGCGCCGCACCATGGCCAAGACCCTTGGCCTTGAGCCTTCTGCCACTCTTGAACATGTCTCCGCCTGTCTCTGCGCAAGCGTGGATGATGCCGCCCTGAAAGCCGCCTGCACCCTTCTGGATGGCGGCTCCGATGCCGACCAGAAACGTGCGAACGCCATCCGGGCTTGGCTGGCGGAAAAAGACCGCAGTACAAGCCTCGACGCCTATATTGCCCTTTTCCTGACCATGGAAGGCGCCGCGCGCAAAACACTGGCGACCAAGACCTGCGCTGCGGCGCTCCCTGCCCTGCAACAAGAACAGGAGCGCCTGCGCCAAGGCCTGCAGGCCCTCAAGGCGGCCCGCTGCCTGGAGGCCAGTTGCGGCCTCCTGCATCTGGCAGATGAAATCCTGCACGACTATGCCCGAACCAAAAAAGCCCGGGCATTGCTGGATTATGACGACCTCATTCTTGCCACCCGCACCCTGCTCACCCGTTCCGGCAGCGCGGACTGGGTTCTGTTCAAGCTTGATGGCGGGTTTGACCACATCCTGGTGGATGAAGCACAGGACACCAACCCCGACCAGTGGGAAGTCATCCGGAATCTCGCTGGCGAATATTTTGCAGGTCTGGGAGCCCGCGACAAGCCCCGTACCCTTTTTGTGGTGGGCGACATCAAGCAATCCATTTTCAGCTTCCAGAAAGCTGATCCCACCTGTTTCAACCACATGCGTGACCATTTTCGCACCCGCGCCTGCGCTGCGGAAAAACCCTGGCGGGAAATTCCCCTTGAAGAGTCCTTCCGTTCCGTTCCCGCCGTTCTGGCGGCCGTGGATGCCGTTTTTGCACAACCAGACGCCGCCAAGGGGGTTGCTGGAGACGCCCTTATCCACCACACATCCCGCCGCATGGGACAGGCCGGAAGCGCTGAGATCTGGCCGCTCCTCACCCAGAACCCGGACGAAGACCCGGACCACCCCGGCCCGCCGCCCGCCGAACAGCTGGCCATCCGCATCGCCCAGACCATCAGGACATGGCTGGATGACGGGACTTCCCTCCCGGCCCGCGGCCGCCCCATTCTGCCCGGCGACATCCTCATCCTCGTGCGCCATCGCGGCCCCTTCTTCACCCGTGTCATCCGCGCCCTGCGCCATGCCGGTGTTCCGGTCGCCGGGGCAGACCGCATGCTGCTGGGCAGCCAGCTCCCGGTCATGGACATGCTGTCCATCATCAAGGTTCTGTTGCTGCCCGAAGACGACCTGACCCTTGCGGCCGTCCTGAAATCCGCGCCCATGGGCCTGTCCGAAGAAACCCTGTTTTCCCTCGCCCACAACCGCCAGAACAGCTCTCTCTGGGAACGCCTGGGAGCCAGCCGGTCCCCCGATGCCATGGCCGCCCGGAGCTGGCTGGAATCCCTGCGTGCCCGCGCCGATTTCATCCCGCCCTATGAAGTCCTTGAAAGCATCCTGTCCAGCCCCTGCCCCGCCGATCCTAGCGGCTGCGGACGACGTGCCTTCCTCCGCCGACTGGGATCTGAAAGCACCGATGCCCTTGATGAACTCCTTGAAAAGGCGCTGGCGTTTGAACGGTTGAACCCGCCCTCCCTGGAAGAATTCGTGCTGTGGATGGAAGGGGGGCCGTGCGAAATCAAGCGCGACATGGACGAAGGCCGGCTGAACGAAGTCCGCATCATGACCGTGCATGGATCCAAAGGCTTGCAGGCTCCCATTGTTTTCCTGCCGGACACCACCAGCCAGCCCCGTTTCACCAACCAGCTCATCTGGACGGAAGACGGACTGCCCCTCTGGGTTCCCCCGGCCCTGCGCGACCAGGAAACCCTTGCCCCGTATATCGCTTCCCTCAAGAGCAAGGCGGACGATGAATACCGCCGCCTGCTTTATGTCGCCATGACACGCGCCGCAGACCGACTCATCATCTGCGGGGCCTCCCGCCGCGATGCAGCACCCGGATGCTGGCACAGCCTTGTCCATACGGGATTGGCAGCCATCGCTTCCCCCTTCCCCTGCGGCGATGGCCTGGAAGGCCTGCGGCTGGAAACCCCGCAAACCGCCGCCCCAAAAACAGAATCGCCCCCACAACCGGCCGCGCCCCCTGTTCCATTGCCGGACTTCTTCAGCCAGCCTGCCCCTGAAGAACCCCGCCCGGCCCGGCCCATCGCTCCCTCCAGGCCTGCCGAGGAAGAACCCGCCTGCCTGTCGCCTCTGGCCACGGGCGAAGATGACAGCGCCAAATTCCAGCGGGGGCTCATCATCCACAAGCTCCTGCAAACCCTGCCCGATGTGCCTCCAGAAAAGCGGAAAGACCTGTGCCGCACCTTTCTGGCAAGCCCGGCCCACGGTTTTTCTCCCGCCCGGGCACAGGCCATTGGCGATGAGGTTCTTGCCCTCATGGCCCGGCCCGACCTTGCCTTCCTGTTCGGAAAGGACTCCATGGCCGAAGTCCCCATTTCCGGCCGGATTTCCGACAGCCTCGTCATCAGTGGCCAGATTGACCGCATTGCCATCACGCCAGATGCCATCTTTATTGTTGATTACAAAACCAACCGTCCCCCCGCCCGCGATCCTTCCGAAACCCCGGCGGCCTACCTGCGCCAGATGGCCGCCTATCGCGCCGCCCTGCGCAGGATTCATCCCGGCAGGCGCATCACATGCGCCCTGCTCTGGACCAATACCTGCCACCTGATGCCCCTGCCCGATGACCTTCTGGATTCCCATGCCCCTTGAACTTGGGCGCAAGGCATCCTACATTTAACATATCTGCAACGTTCGGTCCCAATGGAAAGGAATTCCCCCATGACCTGCATCCACGCAAATGACACCACCTTTGAAGCTGAAGTCCTCAAGGCTTCAGGCCCGGTCCTGGTTGATTTCTGGGCGGAATGGTGCGGCCCCTGCCGCATGGTTGGCCCCATCCTTGAAGAAATTGCCACGGAAAAGGCCGGCAAGCTCAAGGTGGTCAAGATCAACATTGATGAAAGCCCGCTCACGCCAGACAAGTATGGGGTGCGCGGCATTCCCACCCTGATGGTGTTCAAGGACGGCAAAATTGTGGAAACCAAGGTGGGGGCCATGGCCAAAAGCGCCCTCTCCGCATGGATTGATGGCATCACCGGCTGATACTGGAGCCTTTGTCCACACATGAAAACGCCCGCCGGAACACCTTCTGGCGGGCGTTTTTTCATGAATGGCTTCTTCCCTTACAACGCAAAAAGCGCCGCAAGTTCCATATGCGGGGAATACAGGAACTGGTCCACAGGCCAGATTTTTTCCATGCGATAGCCGGCCGCAGCCAGAACGGCAGCATCCCGCGCAAAGGTTGCCGGATTGCAGGAGACCATCATGACCCGTGAGATCCCGGCTTTCACCACTTCGTCCATTTGCGCTGCGGCTCCCGCGCGGGGAGGATCCAGCACCACACCCTCCATCCCGGCCAGCTCTTTCGCCAGCATGGGATGCTGCATGAGGTTGCGCCGGAGAATCCTGAGACGCTCTCCCAACACATTCCGGCGACCTGCATCTTCCAGCGCCGCCATGGCTTCAGGATCTGCATCCACCGCAAGAACCCTCTTGCCTTCTGCCACCAAAGGCAGGGCAAAAGTGCCAATGCCGGCATAAAGGTCTGCGACCTTCTGGCAATTTGCCATGCCTTCCAGAACCGCCGCCACCAGCGCTTGCTCACTGGCAGCGCTGACCTGCAAAAACCCGCCGGCAGGCGGACGCACCACAAACCCGCCCATGCGGATTTCCGGCACCTGCCGCACCAGCAGTGGCTCAACCGGCGCACGTTCATTCCGTCGCCAGGACAGCCGGGCAATTCCCAACATTTCCGCTGGACCTGCAAAAGCCGAAACATCAAAGGCGGACAGCGGGCGCGCCCGCACCAGCAAAACATCCAGAGCATTTCCAAGCACCGCAACCTGCAGGTCTGCCGTTTCCCCCGGCTTCAGGATTTCCGCCAGAGCAGCCCGCAATCCGGGGAGGGCGGACACAATCCTCTGGTCAAGGACAAGGCAGGTTTCCATGTTGCAGATGGTGTGGCTGCCCGCCTGATTGAACCCAAGGCAAACGGAAGAGCCGGAACGCTGAACAGCAAAACAGGCCCGCCGACGCTGGCCTTCCCCTGTCCAGGAGGGAGCTGCCCACGTCACCGGCGACAACCCAGCCCGGGACACGGCCGTTTCCAGCACGCCAAGCTTGAAGGCCCGGTAAGCCTCCTGCCGCACCTGCTGGAGGCTGCATCCCCCACAACCATCCTTCCCGATTGCGGCATGATGCGGGCATCCAGGAACCTGGCGCTGGGTTCCGGATTCCAGCAATTCCAAAGCCTGTCCAAGACAGACCCCGCCCGGCCCATTGCCACGCACGGCCACCCTGACCCGGTCGCCCGGCACGGTCAGCGGAACATAAAGCCGTCCTTCCGGCAGGAGGGCCATGCCATCCCCGGAAGCGCCCAACGCCTCAATCACAATGTCCTGACATTTTTGTGTCACAGCATGCTTTCCAGCTTGGCGCGCAGGGATGCAGGCAGAGGGCACATGCGTTTGGTGCTGCGGTCAAAAAAAGCCAGCACCGCTTCTTCTGTTGCCGTACAGACATCCCCGCAAAACAGGGCGCTGCCCAACGTGATGAACCCTCGCCCCATCTCCAGCAGGGCCACACCAATGCGCACCTCGTCTCCCAGGAACATCTCCGCCCGGTAGGAAATGCTGTTGCGGATCATCGCCCGCCCCATTTCCCCCGGATCAAGGGCCATGCCACAGGCTTCGGCAAAGGCGATCCGTCCCTCTTCAAAAAAGGTGGCAAACGCCTTGTTGTTGCAATGTCCGAACATGTCCATGTCGGCAAAACGCACATGATCCCGCGCCCAGATCCGGTAGTATTCTGGCCGGACAAGGCTTGCGGGATCGTGCGCTGTTTTTTTCAAGGCAGATCGTCTTACTTGGCGGACATCACCATGATCATCAGCTGCCCCTCAAGCTTGGGGGCCTGCTCGACCTTGGCAATATCATCGAGGTCCTGCTGGAGACGGGCGATCAGCTTGACACCCAGATCCTGGTGAACCATTTCGCGCCCACGGAATCGCAGGGAAACCTTTACCTTGTCTCCCTCCTCAAGGAACTTGCGTGCGCGCTTCATCTTCACCGTATAGTCGTTGTCATCAATATTGGGGCGGAACTTCAGCTCCTTGATGTCAATGATCTTCTGGTTCTTCCGCGCCTCGTTGCGCCGCTTTTGCTGCTCATACTTGTATTTCCCGTAATCCAGGATCTTGCAAACCGGTGGATCCGACTGCGGGGAAATCTCGACAAGATCCAGCCCCGCTTCTTCGGCGGCGCGCAGGCCGTCCCGCGTGGTCATGATTCCCATGACCTCACCTTCGGGACCGACAACACGGACAGACTGGGACCTGATCAGGCCGTTGACGCGCAGCTCGTCACGCGAGGGGGCGTCATTCTGAAACTGCTTAGCGATGGTCATGCTCCTTAAATAATATTGCGATACGTATCGCCCGCAACCCGTGCGAGCGGGGAAGTTGCTTCCTCAACAAGATTACGGATAGCGTCGTCAAGTGCAAGTGTTTCTTGCGCCTGGGACCCCAAACGGCGTAACGCGACCTGCCGTCCTTCCGCTTCGCGCTTGCCCAGCGCAAGGATGATGGGCGCCTTTTTCACGCTGTGTTCACGAACCTTGTAGCCAATCTTTTCGTTGCGCCGATCCAGCTCAACCCGCAGGCCAGCGCACGAAAGCGCACGTGCCACTTCCTCGGCATAATCGTCGGCATCGCTGGTGATGGTGGCCACCACCGCCTGCACAGGCGCCAGCCAAAGCGGCAGGTGCCCGGCATAATGCTCAATGAGGATGCCGGCAAACCGTTCCAGCGAACCAAACAGGGCGCGGTGCAACATCACGGGGCGCTGCTTCTGTCCCGATTCGTCGATATAGCTGCTGCCGAATCGCTCCGGCAGGTTGAGATCCACCTGCAGCGTGCCGCACTGCCAGTCGCGGCCAATGGCGTCGCGCAAGACGAATTCCAGCTTCGGGCCATAGAAAGCGCCTTCACCGGGATTGAGCTCATAGGCCAGGCCCATGTGGTCCAGCGCACCCTTGAGCGATGCTTCCAGCTTGTCCCAGGTTTCATCCGTCCCGATACGCTTTTCCGGACGGTCGGAGAACTTGATGCGCACGTTGTCGAAACCGAAATCCTTGTAGATGTCCATGATGAGGTCGATCACCTTGCGGCATTCATCCTCCATCTGGGCTTCCGTGCAGAAAATGTGGGCGTCATCCTGCGTGAAAGCGCGCACCCGCATGATCCCATGCAGGGAACCCGAAGGCTCGTAGCGCAGCACCTTGCCGAACTCGGCAATGCGGAGCGGCAGGTCGCGGTAGCTCACGATGCCCTTGTTGTAAACCTGAATGCCGCCGGGGCAATTCATCGGCTTGATGCAATAGGTGCGGTCTTCAACCACGGTTGTGTACATGTGTTCACGGAAGGTGAACCAGTGGCCCGAGGTTTCCCACATCACCTTGTCCATGACTTCCGGCGTGTTGATTTCCACATAGCCGGCCTTGTCCTGACGGCCGCGCATGTAGGCAATCAGGCCCTGGAACATGCTCCAACCCTTGGGATGCCAGAACACGGAACCCGGGGCTTCCTCCTGGAAGTGGAACAGGTCCATGTCCTTCCCAAGCCGGCGGTGGTCGCGCTTTTCCGCTTCTTCCATCTGGAGCAGGTAGGCATCCAGCTCGGCCTTGGTGCGCCACGCCGTACCATAAAGGCGCTGAAGCATGGCATTCCGGGAATCCCCGCGCCAGTAGGCCCCCGCCACTTTCATGACCTTGAAAGCCGTTCCCACCTTGCCGGTGGAGGGCAGATGCGGGCCACGGCAGAGGTCGAGCCAGTCGCCCTGCCGGTAGATGGAAATCTCGGCGTCTTCCGGCAGATCCTCGATGATTTCCGCCTTGTAGGCTTCGCCCTTGAAGCGGAAATGCTCGATGGCATTCGTGCGGCTCCACACCTCACGCACCAGCGGCTTGTCTGCCGCGATGATCTCGCGCATTTTGGCCTCAATGCGGGCGAAATCCTCCGGCGTGAAGGGTTCGGCACGGGCAAAATCGTAATAGAAACCGTTTTCAATGGCCGGGCCGATGGTCACCTGCGTGCCGGGAAACAATTCCTGCACAGCTTCCGCCATGACATGCGCGGCATCATGCCGGATGAGCTCAAGGGCTTCCGGCGAATCACGGGTAATGATGGAAACCGACGCATCCGAATCCAGCGAATGGGACAGATCCACCAAAATGCCGTCCACCTTGGCTGCGACGGCTTCCTTCGCCAATCGTGGGCTGATGGTGGCCGCGATTCCGGCACTCGTCGTGCCCACGGGAAATTCCCGCTTCGCGCCGTCCGGAAATGTAATCGCGATCATCTGGCCGCTCATGGCTGCAATTCTCCTGTTGCATAAGTTCAAAAGACGTCTTGCGGGCATACCCCCGCCCCTTCAAATTGTCAAGCGTTTCCAAGCATTTTACGAAAATGCATAGCAGGGTTGCGTTCATGGTGATTGACAGCGGCTGCGGCTTTCTATAGCTTCCGTGAAACATTATGAAAAAGAAAGAGAGAGCCAATATGCGAGAAATCCGTCTCGCGGTGTTTGATTTTGATAACACCCTTTGGGAAAACATGCGCACCAGCGAAATTGCGGTCCGCGGTTTCATCACCCGCCTCAGCAGGGACAGCGGCCTGTCGGAAGACAGCATTAAGGCCGGAACCCGCAAGGCTTTTGAAAACAACTTCATCTTTGAATATCCGGACAGCATCCGGCACAATCCCGTTCTCCAGGACGCCTTCCCTGGCGAAGACCTGAACACACGGTTTGCCGGAGCCATTCATGCCTTCCATGATGCCATCCGTGAACAAACCCGGCCCTATGCAGGCATCCGCAACATGCTGCGGCGTCTCAAGCTCTCCGGCATCAAGCTGGTTTGCTACTCCGAATCCAGTGCCCGTGTTCTGGCCAACCTGATGAAGCCCATGGGCATCGACAGCCTGTTTGACATTGTCTGCAGCACGCCCAGCGCTCCGCAGTATGCCAAATCGGCCGACGAACGCATGACCCTGCGCGACGTCAGCCACGGCCTGTCCACCCGCCAGATGGAAGTGGCTGGCATGCCGGAAGGCACCAGCCCGAAGGATCATCCTGAAATCCTCAGCATGCTCCTGGACGCCATGAATGTGCAGCCACATGAAGCGGTGATGGTGGGTGACCACCTGGTCCGTGACGTGGATATGGCGCAGAAAATCGGTGTGCGGGGCTTCTGGGCCAAATATGGCCGCGACAGTGTGCCAACCCTGACCATGAGCGCCGCCCTGCGGCCCTATGTCCAGCATCTGTGTGAACAGCATGTCCAGGGCACCCACAACCATGTGGTTCCCCATGCCGTGCTGCACCAGCCGGAAGACCTGCTCCGCCACATCGGACGTCCGATGGAACGGAAAGTCCTGCCTTTTCCACGGCCTGCGCCCAAACAGGCGGCCTCCATTCAGGTCATGGCGGACAACGGCAACCTCCGGTAAAGATCACGGTACTTCACCGCAGATTTTGACCAACTGAAATCCCTGGCCATGGCGCGCTGTTGCAGCGCGGCCCAGAGCCGGGGGTTTTTGTATGCGGAAAACGCCCGATGCAAGGCCTCAAGAAGCCCTTCCGCATCCGGCCGCTCAAACACGAAACCCACCCCATCCGGATCGGCGGCGTCCACCACCGAATCGGCGAGGCCCCCGACCCGCCGGACAACCGGCAGCGCACCGCAGCGCATGGCATAAAACTGCGTGAGGCCGCAGGGTTCAAACCGCGACGGCACAAGAATCATGTCGCAGCCCGCCTGGAAACGATGGGAAAGCCCTTCATCAAAGCCAATCCTTGCGGCAACCTGCGCCGGATGCTGCGCCGCAGCCGCACGTACCCGCGCTTCCAGATCCGGATCACCAGATCCCAAAACCACCAGCTGTGCCCCTGCCGCAAGAAGGTCGGGCAAGGCGTCCAGAATGAGGTCGATCCCCTTTTGCCCGGCAAAGCGGGAAACAACCCCCAGCAAAGGAATGGATACATCCTGGGGCAGGCCCATTTCCGCCTGCAGCGAGGCCTTCCCGGATGCCCGGAGAGAAAGATCCCTTACGGAAAAGCGCGCCACAAGATGCGAATCGGTGGCAGGATTCCAGACCGTGTAATCCACCCCGTTGAGAATTCCGGACAGATGCCCGGAACGGGCCCGCATCAAGCCATCAAACCCTTCCCCGCCTTCCTTCGTGGTGATTTCCTGCGCATAGGTCGGGCTGACCGCCGTGATGTGGTCGGCATAAAAAAGGCCCGCCTTGAGGAAGGAAAGCTGCCCATAAAACTCTGCGCCATCCACGCCCAGCATGGCTGGCGGCAGGCCCAGCTGCGGCGCAAGATTCATGGGAAACCCGCCCCCAAAGCTCATGTTGTGGATGGTCATGACGGTGGGGGGCCGGTTTTTGCCAAGCTGGTGCGCCAGCGCCGGAACCAGGCCGGCCTGCCAGTCATGCGCATGCAGGATATCCGGCCGCCAACCCAGGGCCCTGCCAGAATCGGACATCCATACCGCCGTTTGGCACAGGGCACCAAACCGCAGGGCGTTGTCAGGCCAGTCACGACCATCCGGCGCCTGGTAAGGCCCGCCATCGCGTTCATAAAGGGCCGGACAGGTGAGCAGGTAAAGCGGTACGCCCGAATCGGGCATCACGGCCGGAACAAGGGCCAGTTCAAAGCCATTCCAGTGCCCAAGACGCACAGGTTTCCCCGGTGTTTTGACTTTTCCCAACGCTTCGGGATAGCCCGGCAGGAGCAGGCGCACATCTTCCCCAAGCTGCCGAAGAGCCGCGGGAAGGGCACCCACAACATCTGCCAAACCTCCTGTCTTTACGAGTGGGTAAGCTTCAGATGCGATAAAGAGTATCTTCATACCTTCCATTCCTGCAGACTACTGGTTAATATCCACTCAAGGAGACCGAAATACATGCACAGGTTTTCCGGAAAGAACATAGCCGACCTGAACCGTTCACTCAAGAACACACTGGCGATCGTACTGGCGGGGGGACGTGGATCACGTCTCCTGCACCTCACCGAAAGCGAGGCCAAACCGGGGATCCTGTTTGGCGGCAAATACCGCATCATTGATTTTCCGCTTTCCAACTGCATCAATTCCGGCCTGCGGCGAATCAGCGTCATCACGCAGTACCGCGCCCATACCCTCATCCACCATGTCCAGCGGGCCTGGGGCTTCCTGCGCGCCGAACTCAACGAATTTGTGGAAATCTGGCCCGCCCAGCAGCAAACCTCCGCCGGAAACTGGTACCAGGGCACCGCCGATGCCGTGTTCCAGAACCTTGACACCATCATGGGCCACCACCCCGAATATGTGCTCATCCTCGCTGGCGATCATGTGTACAAGCAGGATTACAGCGTCATGCTGGCAGACCACATCGCCCATGATGCCGATTGCACCGTGTCCTGCATTGAAGTGCCCAAGCAGGACGCCACGGGGTTTGGCGTCATCGGCGTGGATGAACATGACAACATCATAAGCTTTGTGGAAAAACCGAAGGATCCGCCCACCCTCCCCGGACGGCCCGACATATCCTTTGCCAGCATGGGCATCTACATTTTCAAGGCCCGGTTCCTCGCAGACCTTCTGAAATCGGATGCGAACCTTGCACATTCCTCGCATGATTTCGGCAAGGACATCCTGCCCTCCCTGATAGGCCACTGCAAGATCATCGCCCACAGGTTCACCGAAAGCTGCGTGCGCAACCATCGCCTGGCCACCGCCTACTGGCGCGATGTCGGTACCGTGGATTCCTATTGGGCCGCCAACATCGACCTCACCAACATCACCCCGGAACTCGACCTTTACGACATGAAATGGCCCATCTGGACCCATCAGGAACAGTGGCCTGCCGCCAAATTCATCTTCAACGATGACAACCGCCGCGGACAGGCGTTTGATTCGGTCATCAGCGCGGGATGCATCATTTCCGGCGCCACGGTCAACCGTTCCCTCATGTCCTGCAACACAAGGGCCAACTCTTTCAGCCGCATCGAAGAATGCGTGCTGTTGCCCGGCACTGTCATCGGACGCCATTGCAACCTGCGCAAGGCCATCATCGATTCCAACTGCGCCATCCCGGAAGGACTTGTTGTTGGCCAGGACCCGGACCTTGATGCCAAACGCTTCCACCGGACGAAAGGGGGCGTTGTCCTCATCACCCAGGAAATGCTCGAAAAACTATGATGCCGCCTGTCTGCCCGCCCGCCATCGTCACGCCCACCATCGAAGTCGTGCGCGCGGATCCATCCGTGGCCATGGATACCGGTCTTTCCATTGCCGCGCTCACCCACAAGGCCGGGCATGATGGCGAACATGTCGAAGTGCGCGGGCTGACGGTCAACAACCTCCAGCGCCAGATCCGCCTGCACATGGAAGGCAGGCCCTTGCCCGAGAATCCGGACCTCGCCTGTTACCGGCTCACAGGCATTGAAGTGACCATCCTGCCCATCACCACCGTTTATGTGGCCAGCGAATATCCGGCAGGCAGCTGTGCCTACAAAGCCGTCCTGCAACACGAAAACCGCCATGTCGTCAGTTTCCTGGATGCCCTCTGGCGGTATCGCGCCCAAGTTCGGGATACCGTATGGGCCACCGTCTGGCGCATAGGCGTGCAGGGGCCGTTTGACGAGGCGGACGCAAACCAGTTCATGACAACCCTGCGACAGGCCCTTGACGCCGCCTTGCTGCCCTATGATGAAAACCTGCTCGCCCGGGATCGGGGGCTGCAGGAAAAAATTGACAATTCCGGGGAATATGCCAATGTCGCGCGCCAGATCGAGAAATGCCTCAGGAGGGGCAGATGACCACCGACAATTTTCCGGTCCTTGTACAAAAGGGCCACGACGCGCGGGAAAGCGGCGACCTTGAAGGCGCCGCCGATTTTTTTGCGGAAGCCCTGGCGCTGGAGCCTGATGACCTTTCCCTGCGCCTGTTCCTGGCCGACACCCTGATGGCCCTGCGGAATTTCCCGGCCACCATTGCCCTGCTCGAAAAACCGGCGGAAAACCATCCCATGCTGGTTCCCCTGCTGGCGGAGGCCCTGGAAGCAGAAGGAAAGCATGCGCAGGCCGCATCATGGCTCGAACACCAACTCATCCGCCGCCCGTCCGGCCACCTGCACCACCACCTCGCCCGCATCCACACCGCCCTCGGAAACATCGGCGACGCCCGCGAGCATTACGCACAGGCCCTGTTCCTCACCCCTTACGATGCCGTCCTGCTTTTCCATGCCGCCGCCTTCCATCTCACCCACGGCTGGCTGGGCCCCGCGCTTGACCTCGCCCAGCGCGCCCTGCGCTGTGCCAATCCTCCCGACGGCATCCACCTTCTCATGGGCGACATCTGGACCCGGATGGCCGAAGCGGACAAGGCCATGCGCCATTACCAGATGCACCGCACCCAATGCCCGCAGGATGGGGACATCATCACCCTGCGCATCATGGCTCTGGCCGACAGCCCCAACCTTTCCCCCGATTTTGTGCGTGGCGTGTTTGACCAGTATGCCGACCGCTTCGATGCTGATCTGGTGAACAAGCTGCAATATCATGGCCCGCTGGTTATCAGCCAGGCCCTCGCACCTTTCCTTGTCGGCTGCGCACCCAAAAGCCTGGCCATCCTGGATCTTGGCTGCGGCACCGGGCTATCCGGCGAACCTTTTGCCCCGCTGGCCGCCCGCATGGACGGGTGCGACCTGTCTCCAAAAATGCTGGAAAAAGCCGAGGGCCGGCACATTTACACCCAGCTTTCCACAGAGGATTTCATTCCGGCCATGCGCCACGGCACATGGGACTTGGTGCTGGCGGTGGATGCTTTCGTTTATGTGGGGGCCCTGTCCGACATTTTCGCCGTTGCCGCCGAAACCTTGCGGCCCGGGGGATTTTTGGCCGCCACCTTTGAGGCAGGCCCGGACACCGGTTTTATCCGCAAGCCCTGCAAGCGGTTTGGCCATGCCGAAACCTACCTGCGCGAAACCGCTCTGGCCAGTGGATTTGACATCCTAGTTCTGGAAACGGCCTCCAGCCGCATGGAAAAACGTGAACCGGTATCCGGTTTTGTGATGGTGTGCCAAAAGCGCCTTTAGAGCCTTGAGCGTTTGGATGGGACAATTCCTGTTGATCTTGGGACGCCCCCCTGCAAGGCAACAGGGGTATTCAAGATGAACGCTCAAGGCTCTAGCCGAGGCATTGATGGCCCCATGACCACAGAGGGGTAATGGGGCCGACAACATGGAAAAAGCAAGAGGCGTGGCAAGTCTCTCCCTACTTGTTGTTTAATGATTGACTTCCATAGGGAAAGATTGAAAACTATTATAGTTTTTGGTGAGATGTCCATCATATGGAAATGGAGTTTTTCATGACGCGTGCGCATCGTTTTTTCTGGAGCTGCATTGTCCTTGCCGTTATATCGGTGCAGGCCATGGCTGCGAATAATAAATACATGATCCGCAAACAAATCTGCCAGATGGATGACAGTTGCTTTAGCGGCAGCGATGGAGGAAGTCCCTCCGGTGGTAGTGCGCAACTCGGTGCGTTCTCCCTTTCGGGAGATCCGGCTGCCATGGATATCACAGGCGGCAGTTCGCCGGGCGATGACGTGGTGTTCACCATCACCAACACGGGTGAAACGGCTACGGGCACGCTGCTGGTTTCCCTGACGGGTGATACAGGCAACTTCAGCAAGACAGCAGACACCTGCAACGGTCAGGCGCTGGCGGCATCGGCCAGCTGTTCCATCACCATCCAGCCAGTGGCCACCGAGAATGGCAGCTATGCGGGAACGCTTCAGGTTTCCGGCACGCCGGGAGGTACGGTCAGCCAGACCCTTTCCGGCACGGCGATCGGGTTTGTTGTGGATCCTGGCACAGTCGTTCCGGATGGCTCGGTGTATGTGGGTCTTTCGCCGGACGGCAATGTGCCAATGTATGTGACGCGCTGCGATGCAGGCATGAGCTGGGACGGTTCTGCCTGTACGGGAACGCGGTCGGCGCTTACCTGGGGAACTTATGGAACGACAACGGGCATAACCGATGTCAACACGGGGGAAGCGAACACCACGGCGCTGGCTGTCTATGGTGACACGGCTGTGGCAAAGTATTGCGACAATTTGGATATGCATGGCAAGATGGATTGGTATCTGCCGTCGCAGGAGGAACTGAATGTGATTTATTTGGCCTCGGTTGCTGCCGGAGGAACATTTAGGTCGAGTTTTGATCTCAGCGGGTCAGCATTTTCGGGTGTTTACTGGTCCTCATCGGAGTACAACGCATACAATGCGTGGTACCAGAGATTCAGCGATGGCTACCAGAATGCCAGCAAACTCAACGGACGCTCCGCCCGCTGTTCCCGTAGATGAATGATTTAGAGCCTTGAGCGTTTGGATGGGACAATTCCTGTTGATCTTGGGACGCCCCCCTGCAAGGCAACAGGGGTATTCAAGATGAACGCTCAAGGGCTCTAAAATCAGGCGAAAGGACGGGCCTTGCGCAACAGGGCGGTGATCCGTCCAAACCCTTCATGGGTGCCCATATCCTCAAGCGGGGTTGGCAAACGCCGGCGCCAGTTGGGATATTCGCGCACCGTACCCGGCAGGTTCACCTGCTCCGGCTGGCCAAAGACATCCTCAAGCTGCAACAGGACAATGGCTGACGGTGTTTTGGCCAAAAAGGCAATGGAGGCTTCCAGCAGATCCGGTGGCATCTCGTCTCCGCACAAGTGTGCCTCCGTCAGGCGTGGTGCAAATGCCTGCCCATTTGGCCAACCCTCTTCAATATCCAGCAACCGAACAAGGCGTTCGCGTTCTCCCCGCCGCTTATTAAATGCCGCATTCCGCCCTTCTTCCGTCAGGAACAGACCATGCTTTTCAAACAGCTCCAGATCGTGGCCCACCCACCAGCCCGACAAGGTGGGTTGGTCATGGTTGCTGATGGTGACATTGGCAAGGGCCGGATAAAACGAAGTTCCAAGAAAATCTCCCGTGGCCGCACACTGGCGATAAAGAACCCGGGTGGCGAGGATTCCCATTTCCGCCATCCTCTCTCGAAATCCCTGCGGCACCGTACCAAGGTCTTCCCCCAGGACCAGGCAGGCATGGCGCTGACTTTCCAAGGCAAGAATGCCCAGCAAATCCTCAAAGGGATAAGCGACATACGCACCCCGTACAACCTTTTCCCCAGGAACAGCAACAGGAGCCCAGAACTTGCGCATGATTCCCATGATATGGTCGATTCTGAGCGCCCCGGCGTGTTTCATGTTCCGGCCCACAATCGCCCGGAAATGCTGGTAACCGGTTTCTTGCAGGACATGCGGCAACATGGGGGCAAGACCCCAGTTTTGCCCACGCGGACGCCGCAAATCCGGTGGCGCCCCAATAAACAGGTCATGCACAAACAGATCCGGCTGGGCCCACGTTTCTGAACTGTCACCTGCGACCCCCACCGTCTGGTCAGGATAAAGACCGACGCTGAGCCCCGCCTGGCGGCCGGCATCCGCAGCTGCGGCGAGCTGTTCCTCCGCCAGCCATTGCAGGTACATGAAAAACTGAACCCGCGCGTCATGGGACAGGGCCTGAACCGCGCCGGAGTGGCTATCCCGCCATGGCTGCGGCCATTCCCGCCAGCCCGGCGCGAAGCCGCCCTTGACCATCATGCCCGCAAGCGCCTGGTAGGTGGCAAACTGGCGCAGGGCCAAACCACCCTGTTCACAGAAAATTTCAAACGTCCGTCCGCGCCCGGTTACGCCCTTGTCCGCATCCAGGTGCTGCCCCCGGAAATGGGCAAACATCGCTTCAAAAACCGGGTACTTGAGCCCTGCAACCTTGGTATAATCAATCCAGTCGGCAGCACGCACTTGCGCCAACCGGGCCTGGAAATCCGCAGAGGCCACCAGGGCCTGTGCCGCTACGCTTTCGGCATAATCCGGCACGGCTTCCACATCAACATAAAGCGCATTGATGAACAGGCGATTGTTGGAACAGTAAGGCCCGGCATTTTCCGGATCTTCCGGGAAAAGGGCACAAAGGGGGTTGAGCCCGATCAGGGAAGCGCCTGCCCGGGCGGCCTCGCCCACCAGGAGGCTCAGGTCGGTAAAATCGCCAATCCCCCAGTTGCGATGCGAACGCAGGGCATAAATCTGGCAGGGAATTCCCCAGACCCGCTCCGGCTCCGGCCGGTCCAGCCATGCAGGCAGATAGCAACGCTCCGGCACCACGATCAGGGTCATCTGGGCCAGGGTCCCCGCCAAATCAACCTGTATGCGGTGATAGCCCTGGGGCGGCATAAAAGGCAACGTGACATCATGCTTTTGCCACGTTTCTCCTGCAATCTCCCGACTTTCCAGAACCCGCGCGGATTCCAGCTTCAGGAAGATGTCATGATGGGGCCCGGATTCTTCCTCAAGGCGCAATCCAATTTCCGGTGCCGTGTTTGGAGGAAGGAACAGAGGCACATGCACGGGCAGGTCCTTCTCCCGCACCACCAGAACCGGGGGACAATGCCGCAGCCAGCTTGCATCTTCAAAAGCGGCCAGACTGGCAGCGGCCTCTTCATCGGTTGCAGCAGCAAACCCCATGCTGGAAAGGAAGCGGCGCTTGGTCTCCAGGCTGGTGACATGCACCTGGCCCATCTTGTCGGTATATTCCGGCAAAATCCCGGCGGCTTGCGCCAATCTGTCCGTTGCAGTTTCCATGGGCATTTTTGTACCAAGAGATGCCATGACCTTTCAAGCACGAATGCAAAAAACACCCGAAAAATACATCACGATTGGGGATTTTCCATAAGTTGCCAAGCCAGAGGATTCTTCAATCCTTGTTCCTTGGTTCCCAGAAATTCTTCCTATCGACAATTCCTTCCGAAAAAGATTACCCTTCCGGCACACAACATCTGCGACAAAACGAAACAGGCCTGTTGAAAACCGCTGCAAAAATCCTGCCCCCCGCCTGTTTGCCGCCCACCTGTTTGCCATTCCCGCCAAACCGGAGACTGCCATGCCCCTTTCCATCTCCTCCCCCGTCTTCGCCGATCACGAACCCCTGCCTGCAAAATATACCTGTGATGGCGATGGGATTTCCCCGCCGCTGGTCTTTTCCGGCGTTCCGGAAAACACAAAAAGCCTGGTGCTGGTCGTGGACGACCCCGACGCGCCCGATCCGGCGGCACCACGCATGATTTGGGTGCATTGGATTCTCTACAACCTGCCGCCGGACACATCCGGCCTGCCGGAAGGCGTACCCCCCTATGCCCTGCCGGAAGGTACCCGGGCCGGCATAACCGACTCCGGAAACACCGAATATGGCAGTCCATGCCCGCCCACCGGCACCCATCGCTATATCCATCACCTTTATGCGCTCGACATTGTTCTGCCGGACATGAACCAGCCTGCCAAGCCCGTACTTCTGGCCGCCATGGCGGGGCATGTCCTTGAAAAGGCGGATCTCGCCGGCCTTTACCGCCGCAAACGTTAGAGCCTTGAGCGTTTAGATTGAACAATTCCTGTTGATCTTGGGATGAGCCAGACCGCAAGACGCAAACCGCAGGGCGATGCGGGCATCGTCCAAGGTTTGAAAACGCGGCGGATGGCCATCAAAAGGCAACAGGGGTATTCAAGATGAACGCTCAAGGCTCTAAACCGGGCCTGAAGCCGTAAAAAACCGCCCGGAGGATTTCTCCCGCCGGGCGGTTTTTCTTTTGGTTCAAGCCTTCCGGATTATTCGTCCTTGGACTTGGCCTTCTTCATGGCCGCACCGAGGATATCGCCCAGCGAAGCACCGGAATCGGACGTACCGTAATCCGCCATCGCCTGCTTTTCTTCCTCGATTTCACGCGCCTTCACCGACAGGGTCAGCTTGCGGCTGCTGCGTTCGATCTGGGTGATCTTCGCATCCAGCTTCTGCCCCACGGCAAAGCGGTCGGTCCGCTGTTCGGCACGGTCACGCGACAGGTCATTCTTCTTGATGTAACCGGTCAGCGAATCATTGACCGTCACTTCAAGACCCATCTCCTGCACGGCCTTGACGACACACGTGACCACAGAACCCTTCTTCAGGCCCTGCATGGCGTCTTCAAACGGATCTTCGGCCAGCTGCTTGATGCCAAGGCTGATCCGTTCCTTGCCGGTGTCAACCTCAAGCACCTTGACCTTTGCCATGTCGCCCTTCTTGAAGGTCTTGATGGATTCCTCACCCGAAACTTCCCAGGAAAGGTCAGACAGGTGAACCATGCCATCGATATCGCCGGGCAGGCCAACAAACAGGCCGAACTCGGTGATGTTCTTGATTTCGCCTTCAAGGATCGTGCCCGACGGATACTTCTCGGAGAAGCCTTCCCACGGGTTGCCGAGGCACTGCTTGATGCCAAGGCTGATACGACGCTTGGTCGCATCGACATCGAGAACCGCAACATCCACTTCCTGGGAGGTGGAGACGATCTTGCCGGGATGCACGTTCTTCTTTGTCCAGGACATTTCAGACACATGCACAAGGCCTTCCACGCCCGGCTCCAGCTCCACAAAGGCGCCGTAGTCGGTAATGTTGGTCACGCGGCCCTTCAGGCGGCTGCCCACAGGGTACTTGCCGTCCACGCCTTCCCACGGATCCGATTCCAGCTGCTTCATGCCGAGGCTGATGCGCTGGGTTTCCGAGTTGAAGCGGATGACCTGCACGTTGACCGTCTGGCCAATCTGCAAGGCTTCCGACGGGTGGTTGATGCGGCGCCATGCAATGTCGGTGACATGCAGCAGGCCATCCACGCCACCGAGATCGACAAACGCGCCGTAATCGGTGATGTTCTTGACCACGCCCTGCAACACTTGGCCTTCCTTGAGGCCGGACACCAGTTCGCTGCGCGCTTCGGCGCGGCTTTCCTCGAGGACAGCGCGGCGCGAAACCACGATGTTGCCACGGGAACGATCCATCTTGAGGATCAGGAACGGCTGCGGCGTGCCCATCAGGGGGGAAACGTCGCGCACCGGGCGAATGTCCACCTGGCTTCCGGGCAGGAACGCAACCGCTCCGCCAAGATCCACCGTGAACCCACCCTTGACGCGACCATAAATGACGCCGGTCACACGTTCCGTATTGTTGAAAGCCTTCTCGAGAACCTGCCAGGCTTCTTCGCGGCGCGCCTTTTCACGGCTGAGCATCGCTTCGCCATTGCGGTCTTCCATGCGTTCAACATAGACATCGACTTCGTCGCCGACCTTCAGCTCTTCGCCTTCGCCCGCCCGGCCAAATTCCTTCAGGGAAATGCGGCCTTCCGACTTCAGCCCGACATCGATGAGCGCAGAATCGTTCTCGATCGCCACGATGCGGCCACGCACGACAGAACCTTCAAAAGAGTCCATGTTCTTCAGGGATTCTTCGAGCAGTGCGGCAAAGGATTCTTTTTTTGCACCCTCTTGGGTGTGTTTGGTTGACATGAGTTGATACTTCCTTTTTCTTCGATATACGGCCAGCCACACCTCCCATTGAAGGGTGCCAGGCAGGTGGCCGCTGTGTCCTCTTGGAACCAAGCCTTCAGGATGCGGCGGCACCACCAGATGAAAGACGTTCCCGCACAATGGCGAGAGCCGTATCCAGCACCTGATCGATGCCAAGCTCGGACGTATCCAGCAAAACCGCATCATCCGCCGGTTTCAGCGGAGCCGCGGCGCGCTGGCTGTCACGCGCATCCCGGGATTCGATATCCGCAAGGACGGCGGGGAACATAACCGCATCGCCACGATCTTGCAACTCCTTGAATCGCCTTTTGGCCCGAATTTCCGGTTTTGCCGTCACAAAAAGCTTCACGCGCGCATCCGGACACACATGCGTACCAATATCCCGGCCATCCAGGACAGCCCCCGGCATGCGCCGGGCAAACTGGCGCTGCAGCTCAAGAAGTGCGGCCCGGACTCCGGGAAGCGCCGAAACTTTCGAGGCCCCCTGACCGTTTTCCTCACTCCGCAGTTCCGGATCGGAAAAAATATCTTCATGACCGCCTTCGGCCAGCGCATGGGCCGCCGCCATTCCATCCGCCTCCACCGCAGGATCTCCGCCGCTGCGGCGCACCATAAGCGCGACCGCCCGGTAAAGGGCCCCCGTATCAAGATACGCAATGCCCAGCGCCTTTGCCAACGCACGTGCAAGGGTTCCCTTGCCGCTGGCGGCCGGACCATCAACTGCAATGACAAGCGGTTCTTCAATGTTCATGGATAGAGGCTCCCAAACCGTTCATGATGGAGAAAAATCCCGGGAAAACCCGGATGATGGGGGCAATTTCATCGACCACAACCGTATCTTCGCACGCCATGCCCAAAACCAGGACAGCCATTGCAAGCCGGGCATCGTCGCCCACCGGCACCCGGACACCGCCCCGCGGCACATATCCCCGCACCGGCCCCCGCACCACCATCTGGTCATGGGACATGTCCGCCGAAACCCCGCAGGTTCCCAGAACACGCACCAGCTCTTCAAGACGACGGACATCAAAAGTGGACAGGCTCCCGATTCCCGAAACCACCGTTTCCCCGTCCGCAAGCGCCGCGGCAATGCACAGGGCCGGCAAATCATCAACCATACGGCCAAGCCGCTCCGGCGGAACGGAAACGCCCCGCAGGGAGGAACTCCGGACCATCAGATCCGCCACAGCTTCGCCATTCATGTGGCGCTGGTTGTCCATGCGGATGTCCGCGCCCATCTCCACCAGCGTTTCAAAAAGCCCCATGCGGCAGGGATTGACGAGCAGGCCCGGCAACGACACCTCTGAATCAGGCTGAATCAGGGCTGCCACCATGGGAAAGGCCGCAAACCCTGGATCTCCGGGGATTTCCACCTGCTGGCCGAAAAAAGGCGCCCCGCCGGAAACCCGGATTTCCACCCCGCACGCCTGTTGCCGTATGGACAGCGGAATCCCGAAATGCTGCAACAGGTTTTCCATGTGGTCCGGCGTCGGGAAGGGCTCAATATAAGTTGTGGTCCCCGAAGCCCGAAGGGCCGCCAGGAGAACCGCCGCCTTCACGTTGGCGGAAGCAATGCTGGCAGAGAACGCGGGCAGCGGCATCAGGGGCGATGCTCCGGCAACAAAAAGGGGCAACCGTCCCCCGGATCGGCTGTGGATGTTGGCTCCCATGGCCGAAAGCGGCCCAATGACCGCGGCCATGGAACGCCCCTGAAGACTGCTTCCCCCCTGGACAAAGCTGGAAAAAGGACACCCGGCCAGCAGGCCTAGGAGCAAACGCAGGCCACCCCCACCCGCCACACAGTCCAGCACCCGTTCGGGTTCATGGAAAGCCCGCCCTCCCATGACATGCCATGTGCCCGAATCATCCCCCCACAACTCGGCCCCCAGCTGGCGCAGGACATGAATGCTGCCCCCCACCTGTCCGGTTTCGGCAAGACCGGAAATAATGGTCTCCCCTTCCGCCAGCACCCCCAGGAAAAGGGTGCGCACAGACATGGCCGCATCGCCCGGCATGCGGGCGATTCCAAAGATGGCACCAGTTGGTTGAGACCTCATCGAATGTGTCATGACCCCCTGCTTGTAGCAAATCCCCCCCTGCGCATGCAACCCTCACAAACACCCCAAAACAACATTCCCGGTTGACAAATCGCGCGCGCAAGGATAACGGGCTCTTTGTGACCAACATATCAAGCACGGAGTAAACCATGGCTAAACCGGAATGGGGCATCAAGCGTATCTGCCCGCATTGTGAAATCCGCTATTATGACCTGGGCAAGAATCCGCCTGTCTGTCCATCCTGCAAAGGCGTTTATGACGCCGAGCTGATGCTCAAGTCCCGCAAGAGCCGCAGCACGGGATCCGAAGATGCCATGGCGGCCGAAGTGGCAAAGGAAACCCCGGAAGACCTCCTGCTGGTGGACGAGGCGGACGCCGACCCGATTGAAGCGGGAAGCAGCGACCTGCTGGAGGACACCTCGGAACTCGATTCCGGTGAAAGCGAGATTGAGGTCAAACTCGAAGAGGAATGATTTTTTGCTTGCATCGGGCAGGCAAGATGAATATGTTGCCGCCGCTGCCGCAAGATTCGCGGCATCCCGTTTCGGGGCCATAGCTCAGCTGGGAGAGCGCTACAATGGCATTGTAGAGGTCAGGGGTTCGATCCCCCTTGGCTCCACCAAAACAAAAAGGCCGGTCCGTATGACCGGCCTTTTTTGCTGCCCGCCATCCAGCAGCCAAGCCCAAAGGAGTCAGGAACCGGGCCAGCGTCATTGCCGAGACCTTGCTTGACGGTGAGGCCGAGGAACTGACCCGCACCGCCATGAAAAAATCATTGAAACGACGCATTGAAAATCTGGAAGGCAGGGAAGCGGCAAGCACCTCTGCGGTGATCGTCATTGCGGATGAAACCACCACGCCGACATTCCCATGCCACCGGAGCATAAACGAATCATCATCCGTATTGTTGGAGTTTGACAGTCGGGGTTTTGCTTTGCCGGACGTGCAAAAATGTTCTATCCTAACACAACGACTCTACTTCCCCTTGGTAACATTTTCAGGGAGAAGGTCAGACAGGTGGACAGGGAGATATACATCTTGTAAGTATGTCACCGGATATGGTGGTAAACAATCAGGATATAAATGCGTAAAGTATTAGTATATATATGGTGAATTAATGCAACAGATTCAGAACATAAACCTTGATGAATTGAGAAACGGATTCGGCGGAAAGCCATTCTATAAATTAATCCAACATCACCTGAAAAGTCAAAATCAGCAAGATAGGATTTTTGGACTTCTGGGAACGATGGATATGCTCCCGGCCGATGTGAGGCCGTTGGTTGAGGGGTTCATAGATCGATGGAATTCAAAGTGCTACGATCGTTCCTTTTGGCAACAGGATACAGCAATAGTTTTTGACGATATAATTAATGATGCGCAAACGATATTGTCCAGATCAGGATTGCAATCTGACGATGAATTAAAATTCAATTTATTTACGATAGTTACCCTTAACTATGCCTATGCCGCTTACGATCAGCCTAAAATGCGTGCTTATATGGGGATGAGCCGTTGCGCCTTTATTAATGGTGCATTTCCATTTTTTAGCCTGATTGCATTAATTTACCCGATTGGTGCAACGATTCATATTTCCAACTATGCACCAGCTACCATCCCCATGATTATTGGATATGGGCTTACAAACTTAGGCTATCTCTTATTGGTAGCTGGAATTGTCTCTGGAAAATTTGGTATATTTGGATTAACAAAGCGCTGGCAAGTTTTGAGTCTTTCATTGACAAGCATCTTAATTGGTATATCTTTGTCAAATTTATAAAATAATAGTAACCGTTCACTTATGATATGGATCATATCCATTTTGAAGCGCGAATCTCCTCATTTCACGATCAGAAATGGCAGATATGCTTTTTCTTGGCTGTGCGTTCTTATTCCGCGACTTTTTGAAACAGGTCGCGTTGGTATGAAGGGGAATATATTGAAGCGAGGCGGCCCCCCACCTCCCCCCGGAGGGGTAGGATCGCGTGCCCGGCGGGTGCCTGCCCGGAGAAGGTTCGCCCGGCTACCAGTGCGCTCCCTGCCCGGATACTGCCCTGCTGCTGTCGAGAGCGGGGGATGAGAACGCGCCACGAGGCTGAAGGGTTGCCCTGCGCACGATGGCAGCCCTGCGGGTGCCAATTTTTTCGCAAAAGCCGCGCGGCAGCATTGACAGGCCCGCCAATCCCCGTTATACAGCCGCAGATTTTTCACGTTTCCAACTTTACATGATCAAGAGGGTTTCACTGTGAAACGCACCTACCAGCCAAGCAAGATTGTGCGCAAGCGCCGCCACGGATTCCGGGCCCGCATGCAGACCGCCGATGGACGCAAGATCCTGTCCCGTCGCCGGGCCAAGGGGCGCGCGCGCCTTTCGGCCTAAGACTGCGCAGCCAGGCTTTGCCTGACATGCTCCACACGATGACGTTCCTGAAGCGCCGCGATGATTTCGTCGCGGTGGCTTCTTTTGGCCGCAAATCTGTCGGCCGTGGTTTCATCCTCCAGTTCCGTCGCCGTCCGGGTGATTCGCTCCCCGGCATCCGAATCGGCTTCACCGCCACCAAAAAGATTGGCGGAGCCGTGGTGCGCAACCGCGCCAAACGCCGGTTGCGGGCGCTGGCCCGGGAAATCCTGCCCTCCCACGCGCCGGATGGCCATGATTTTGTCCTGATCGCCCGCTCCACCACGCCCGGCCTGCCTTATGCCATCCTGCGCGAAGACCTGTTGCAGGCGCTGGATCGCCTGCCCTCCCCCACCCCAAACACCCCATGATGTCCAGAGCCTTGCACGTTTGGATGGAACAATGCCTGTTGGTCTTGGGACGAATCCGCCGCAAGGCAACAGGGGTGTTCAAGATGAACGCTCAAGGCTCCAGGCTCCTCTCCTCCCTCCTTCTCGCGGGCATTGCCTGCTACCGGACCTGCCTTTCCCCTTTCCTTGGCCCGCACTGCCGTTACACCCCTTCCTGTTCAGCCTATGCTGCCGAAGCGATTCGCACCCATGGGCCAGGACGCGGAACATGGCTGGCCATCAAACGAATCCTGCGCTGCCGGCCCGGCGGTTCCTGTGGGGAAGACCCCGTTCCCCCTCGCCCCGGCAGGTCGTCCTGACCCCACAAATCCGCAAGAAATCCGCAAGCATCGCGCCCTCTCACAGGCAATGCGCTTGACGCAGCTCCCCGCCTGCCTTAAAGAAACCCTGCGACTTCTGCGCTTCCGGCCCGCCGGCGTGCCCATTTCCATGATTTTCACGAGGCCATAAAAATCCATGTCCGAACAAAAAAACCTGTTCATCGCCTTTGCGCTCTCTGTTGGCGTCCTTTTTGCCTTCAACCAGCTTTATGAACGTCCGCGCATGGAAAAGCTGCGCCAGCAGCAGGCTGTCGAAAACGCCAAGGTGCAGCAGACCGCTGCGGCAACGGCCCCCGGAACCCCGGACACCCTCCCATCGGATATGGTTTCCAGCGCCCGGATGACGACAGCCGTCCTGCCCCGCATCCGCATTGAAACCCCCTCCCTCACCGGGTCGATGACCATCACCGGCAACCAGCTGGATGACCTTCTCCTGGTGCGCTATGCCGAAAACATTGACAAGCCTGAGCGCGTCCGCCTGCTTGCAACACGCGATTCGGACCGGCCCTATCATGTGGATTTCGGTTTCATGGCGGAGGGCAGCAGCCAGCCCATGCCTGACGCCCAAACCCCGTGGACGGCCGACCGCACCGTCCTCACCCCGGACAATCCCGTGACCCTGCGCTGGGACAACGGACAAGGTCTTGTGTTCACCCGCCACATCTCGGTGGATCAAGATTACATGTTCACCATGACCCAGGACGTGCACAACACCAGCGATGCCGATGTGTCCCTTTCGTCCTTTGCCCTCATCCAGCGCCGCCTGCCAAAGGACGGCCAGAATACGGCCATCCTGCACGAAGGCCCCATCGGGGTTCTCGGCGGTGAGCTGGAAACCGCAAAATACAAGGCACTGACGGATCGCAAGACCCCCATGGCCTTCAGTTCCAACGGCGGCTGGCTGGGCATTACCGACAAGTACTGGCTGGTGGCCCTTTGCCCGCAGCAGGATACCCCGCTTTCTGCCCGTTTCCTGTCCTCCGGGGACAATGCGCAGGTAGATGCCATGGGCCCCCGGCAAAAGCTGGCGGCAGGCCAAACCCTTTCCAACACATTCCACGTTTTCGCCGGTGCCAAGAAAGTGACCCTGCTCGACAGTTACAGCCAGAAGCTGGGCATTCCGCATTTCGACCTCGCCGTGGATTTTGGCTGGTATTATTTCCTCACCAAGCCCCTGTTTTATGCCCTGACCTGGCTGGGAAAACTGATTGGAAACTTTGGCCTTGCCATTCTGGCCCTTACCGTTCTGGTGCGGCTGGCCATGTATCCGGTGTCGGGCAAGTCGTTCAAGGAAATGAACAAGATGAAGACCGTGCAGCCCAAGGTGGCCGAGCTGCGTGAAAAATATGGCGATGACAAGGCCCGCCTCCAGCAGGAACTCATGGAGCTTTACAAGCGCGAGAAGGTCAATCCCTTCAGCGGCTGCCTGCCCATGCTGTTGCAGATTCCTGTGTTCTTCTCGCTCTACAAGGTGCTGTTCGTCAGCCTGGAAATGCGGCATACACCTTTCTTTGGCTGGATCCACGATCTCGCCGCGCCCGATCCCACCACCATTTTCAACCTGTTTGGCCTCATTCCATGGAACCCGCCCGCCATGCTCATGCTTGGCGCGTGGCCGTTGCTCATGGGCGTCACCATGCTTCTGCAGCAGAAGATGAATCCCGCCCCGGTGGATCCGGCACAGGCCAAGATCATGATGATCATGCCCATCATGTTCACCTTCATGCTGGCCAAATTCCCCGCCGGACTTGTCATTTACTGGACGTGGAGCAACATCATTTCCATCCTGCAACAGGGATACATGATGCGCCGCAAAGGGCTGGTTCCTGCCTTTATCAAACGCTGGAAGGACGCCCTCCATGCTGGAAGCTGACGCCGAAGACATCGCGTACGGGCAGAAACTCTTTTCCTTGCCCTGCACCTTTATCATGGGCGCGGTAAAACCGGAGGGCCTGCCCACCCCCACCCTGCCGGAAATCGCCTTTGCCGGGCGATCGAACGTGGGCAAGTCCAGCCTTGTCAACGCGATGGTAGGCCGCCGGGCGCTCGCCCGTGTTTCCAACACGCCGGGCCGCACCCGCGAAATCAATTTCTTCAACCTGGCTGACAAGCTCATGATTGTGGATCTCCCCGGTTATGGCTACGCTGAACTGCCCGCCAAGAAGGTCAAGATGTGGACCGGGCTCACCCGCGCCTACCTGCGCGGTCGTGTCAACCTGCGCCGCGTCTGCCTGCTCATCGACAGCCGCCACGGTTTCAAGAAGAATGACATCGCCATCATGGACCTGTTTGACGAATCGGCCGTTCCCTTTCTGGTGGTGTTGACCAAGACCGACAAGATCAAGGCCGCCGAACTGGAAACCCGAATCGCTGAATGTGAAAAGACGCTCAAGAAGCATCCGGCCGCCTTCCCCTCCATCATGGCCACCAGCTCCGAAAAACACCGGGGCCTTGATGAATTGCGGGCGCTCCTGTCACAGGACGCCCTTACATGACACTGGACCTGGCCTCCCTCATCACCGGCCTGCTGGCCGGATTTGCCTTGGCTGCCCTTCTCTTTCGCCTGCGCAGCCAGCGCGCCGAAGTGGAGCTGGCGGCCGAACGCCGTTCCAGCACCGAAAAGCTGGCCCTGCTGGAGGAGGCCCGTCAAACCCTTTTGAGCCAGTTCACTGCCGTCTCGGCGGAGGCTCTGGATGCCAATGGCCGGCGTTTCCTCGACCTTGCCAAGGCCGAACTTTCCACCCTCAATGAAACCGCCAAAGGCGACCTTGAAATCCGCAAGCAGGCGATTGCGGAAATGGTGGCACCGCTGGGCCAGTCGCTCCAGCAGATGAACACGAAAATATCCGACATCGAAAAGGCGCGCACGGGGGCCTATTCCGAACTGCAAACCCTCATCACCACCCTGCAGACCGGACAGAAGGACCTTTCAGAAAAGGCGGGCGCGCTGGCCAATGCCCTCGTCTCGCCCGTATCACGCGGCCACTGGGGTGAAATCCAGCTCCGGCGCGTGGCGGAAATGGCGGACATGCTGCCCTGGTGCGATTTTGACGAACAGGCTTCCACCACCACGGAAGAAGGCCGCCTGCGTCCCGACATGATTGTCCACCTGCCCGGCGAAAAAATTGTGGTGGTGGATTCCAAGGCGCCGCTTTCCGCCTATATGGAAGCGCTGGATACCGACTGCGATGAAGCCTGCAGCAAGCTCATGATGCAGCATGCCAAGGTGGTGCGCGAACATGTCAAGGTTCTGGGCAGCAAGGCCTACTGGAACCGTTTTGCCCCGCATTCCCCGGAATTTGTCGTCATGTTCCTGCCGGGAGAAAACTTCTTCAGCGCCGCCCTGCAGCAAGATCCCACCCTCATCGATTTTGCCACCTCGCAGCAGGTCATCCTTGCCACCCCCACCACCCTGATCGCCCTGCTGCGCGCCATCCATTATGGCTGGCGGCAGGAAAAGCTGGCCGAAAACGCCCGTGAAATCTCGGCCCTGGGGGCCGAACTTTATGAACGGCTCGCCACCTTCTCCGATCATATCCGCAGGATTGGCAGCAGCCTGTCCTCGGCGGTAGAGCATTACAACAAGGCTTCCGGATCGCTGGAAACCCGCGTGTTTGTGACCGCCCGCAAGTTCCGCGACCTGCATGCCGCCTCCGAAGGCAGCCAGATCGAACCGCCGATCATCATTGACCGCCTTGCCCGCAACCCGCAAATCCCCGAGCTTGCAGACAAGACATAGCTGCCTTGCATTTTCTGCACTGGTTCTTTCCTGTCCTTCGCGTTATGTAAATCCCATGACACATTTGCCGATCATCATTGCGCCCGATCCCATCCTCAAAGCCAAGGCAAAACCTGTGGCCAGGGTGGATGCCCGCGTGCGCCAGCTGCTCGACGACATGCTGGAAACCATGTATGCCGACCGCGGCATTGGTCTCGCGGCCCCGCAAGTGGGCATTTCCGAGCGCCTGGTGGTCATCGACACCGCCCATGAGGATGAACCGGCCACCCCGCTCTTCCTGGTCAATCCGGAGATCCTCTGGCGTTCTCCTGAAACCACCATCTGCAACGAAGGCTGCCTGTCCCTGCCCGAGTATTTTGCCGACATCACCCGCGCCGAACAGGTGCGCGTCCGCTACACGGACCGCGATGACAAGACACAGGACATCACGGCGGACGGCATGCTCGCCATCTGCCTCCAGCACGAGATCGACCATCTCGAAGGCAAGCTGTTTGTCGATTACCTCTCCCCCATGAAACGCAGCATCATCCTGCGCAAACTCCGGCGGTTCAAGTCCGGCGAAGGAAAATAGACCATGCGCATTGCTTTCATGGGCACACCCGATTTTGCCGTTCCGGCCCTTGAGGCCCTGTTGGAGGCTGGCCATGATGTGGTCTGCGTCTATACCCAGCCGCCCCGCCCCGCCGGCCGAGGCTACGACCTGAAAAAATCCCCTGTCCACCTGCTGGCCGAAAACCGGGGCATCCCGGTACGTACGCCCAAAAGCCTGCGCAAGTCGCAGGAGGAACAGGACGCCTTTGCCGCGCTCAACCTTGATGTGGCCGTCATTGCTGCCTATGGACTCATCCTGCCGCAGGCCGTGCTGGATGCTCCACGCATGGGCTGCATCAACATCCATGGCTCGCTGCTGCCACGCTGGCGCGGCGCAGCCCCCCTCCAGCGCGCCATGCTGGCAGGCGACCCCGAAACCGGCATCACCATCATGCAGATGGATGCCGGGCTTGATACCGGCGGCATGCTGCTGCGCGAAGCCACCCCCATCCATGCGGACACCACCGCGTCCGAGCTGCATGACCGGATGGCCGAAATGGGCGCCCGCCTGATTGTGCAAACCCTGTCCCGCCTGCCGATGGCCGCCACCCCGCAGCCTTCGGAAGGCATCACCTATGCCGAAAAAATCACCAAGGAAGATGGCCGCCTGGATTTCACAAAGGATGCGGAAAGCCTCCTGCGGCAGGTGAATGCGCTCAATCCTTGGCCAGGTACCTTTTTTGCCGAACACGCCGAAACCATCAAGGTCCTTCAGGCAGAAACCATGACACCGGACAGTTCCGAAGCACCCGGCACGCTGCTCGATGACCAATTCACCATTGCCTGCGAACGCGGAGCCCTGCGGCTCCTCACCGTCCAGCGCGCCGGAAAGGCTGCCACCGATGGCGCTTCCTTCCTGCGCGGCTATCCCCTGCAGCCGGGCGACATCCTCGCATGACCACCCGCTGGAAACTGCTGATGGAATATGATGGCCGGGCTTTTGTAGGCTGGCAGCGGCAGGAAAACGGCCTGTCTGTCCAGCAGGCCCTTGAAACAGCCCTCACGCGCCTGACCAATGGGCAGGTCGTGCAGACCACCGCCGCGGGCCGCACCGATTCAGGCGTTCACGCCCGGGGCCAGTGTGTGCATTTCGATCTTGAAAAATCCTTTTCCGCCGAAACCATCCGCGACGGCCTCAATGCCCATCTGCGGCCATATCCCGCATCCGTGCTGGACGCCTGCGAAACCACTCCCGATTTCAGCGCCCGTTTTGACGCCCTGCAAAGAAGCTATCTTTACCGGATCGTCAACCGTCCATCACCCCTCACCTTTGAGCGCGGCCTTGCCTGGCAGGTGCCCTTTGCGCTGGATACCGAAGCCATGCAACAAGGGGCGCAATACCTCATCGGCAAACATGACTTCTCCAGTTTCCGTGCCACCCAGTGTCAGGCAAAATCCCCCGTCCGCACCCTTGACCGGCTGGACGTTACGCGCGAAGGGCCGGACGTTTTCATCCATGCCGAGGCCCGCTCTTTCCTGCACCATCAGGTACGCAACATTGTGGGCAGCCTCAAGCTCGTCGGTTACGGCAAATGGCAGCCGGAGGACATGGCCAAGGCCCTGGCCGCCCGCGACCGTCGCGCAGCCGGCCCAACCGCCCCGCCGGACGGCCTCTTTTTCATGCGTGTCGATTACCCCTGACCCAAAGGTTTTTCCATGACCCTCCTCCTCATCCTTGTCTTCACCCTGCTGGGCTCGATCATTTCCGTTCTCCTCGCCGGGCTTATCCTCCTGCTCAAGGGTCAGGCGCTGGCCAAGGCCACCGACAGGCTCATCCCCTATGCCATTGGCACCCTTCTGGGCGCCGCCTTCTTTGGCATGATCCCCCACGCGCAGGAACAGATGGGCGAAACCTCCGTCCTGCCCATCGTGCTGGTGGGCATCCTCATTTTCTTCATGCTGGAAAAGCTGGCCATCTGGCGCCACTGCCACGAGCATGACTGCGCAACCCACACCCATGCCGGATCGCTCATCCTCATTGGCGATTCCCTGCACAATTTCGTGGATGGCGTCGCCATCGCGCTCGCCTTTGGGCAATCCATCCCGCTCGGCATTGCCACATCCATTGCCGTCATTTCGCACGAGGTGCCACAGGAGGTGGGGGATTTCGTCATCCTGCTGGAAAGCGGCTATTCCCGGAAGCGCGCCCTTTTCTTCAACGTCCTGTCCAGCCTGACGTCCATTGCTGGCGCGCTGCTCACTTATGCGCTGCTGCCGGTTGCATCCCGTCTGGTTCCCTATCTGCTGGCCATGGCCGCCGCCAGCTTCATCTATATCGCGCTGGCCGACCTGGTGCCGGGCCGCCGCAAAGCCTCATCGCTGAAAAGCCTTGCGCTGGAAATGACGCTGATTGCCGGCGGCATCCTCACCATCGCCCTGCTGCACCACCACGAATAAGGGTTTCATGCCGCCTGTTGCCGGGAAGCATCCGCCAGCCAGGCCGCAAGATCCTCCGTGACGTCATCGCAAAAAGGCGGGACCGGTTTTCCGGCCTCCCCCACCGTGCGCACCAGCAGGGTGGTCATGCCCATGGCGTGCGCGGTCTCGAGGTTGCGCAGGGAATCCTCAATGAAACAGCAGCTGGAGGGTTCGAGCCCAAAACGGGAGACCAGCGCATCAAAGGCCGGACGTTCGGGCTTGGCGACATACCCCGCATCGGCCAGGTCGAAAATCCCCGCGAACAGGTTTTCCGAAACGCCCAGCCGCACAAGAACATTACGGGCATGGGTTGCGGAACCATTGGTGTGGATAAGGCGCTGGCCAGACAAGGTCGCAATGGCAGATGCCAGCGCCGGGTTTGGAACAACCCCGGAATAATCAATGCGGTGAACAAAATCGAGAAAATCCGCCGCATCCACATCATATTCCCGCACCAGCCCTGCAAGTGTGGCCCCATGCTGGTCAAGATAACGCTCCTGCAGGGCACGGATCTGTTCGTCGGACAGGTGCAAATGGTCACGCATCCAGGACAGGACGCGCACCGTCAACTGCGGATACAGACCGGCATCCGGAGGGTAGAGGGTATTGTCGAGATCAAAGATCCAGGTCTTTATCCCCTTCAGGATCGCGGGTTTCAGCATTGTCATGCTCCGGGCAGCGCGCTGCGTGCCCGCAATGCGGCCATCAAGGTTCCATCATCCAGAAAATCCAGATCTCCACCAACCGGCACGCCATGGGCCAGGCGACTGACCACCACCTTGCAGTCCTTGAGCTTGCCTGCAAGGAAATGGGACGTTGTCTGCCCGTCCACTGTGGCATCAAGGGCCAGGATCACTTCCCGCACCCCGTTTTCCGAAGCCCTGGCAACAAGCGGCACCACTGCCAGATCCTCCGGCGCCACGCCATCCAGCGCCGACAGCACCCCACCCAGCACATGATAAAGCCCCCGGAAGGAACGGCTGCGCTCAATCGCCCAGATATCCCCCACACCTTCCACCACACAGATGATGGAACGGTCACGCCCGGATTCCGCACAGATGGAGCATGGGCTGACCGTATCGTAATTGCCACATTCCGGACAGGTCTTCAACCGGTCGGCCGCAACCTCCAGCGCCTTTGAAAGCGGCGACATGAGCGAATCCCGGTGCCGCAGCAGGTGCAGCACCGCCCGCCGCGCCGAACGCGGCCCCATGCCGGGCAAGCGGGACAGCAGGCGGATCAGGGTTTCAATCTCGGCGCCATGCATCAGCGATTGAGCTCCCCCAGTTTGCGTGTGGGATCAATGAAATAAAACAGGTCTGCATCCAAAGGCACATCCGTCTCCACCGAATCCAGAAACACATGGGTAACCTGTCCCAGCGCATCCAGAACCTCCCAGCGCACCAGCCGGAAGGGATCCTCCGCAAACACCAGCGTCAAGCTGCCCTGCTCCGGTTCCTTGGCAGAGGCCAGGGACAACCGCAATCCGTCCGTTCCCTCCCGGACATCCGTCACGGCCATGTCCTCGCCGGGTTCAATCTTCGCCCGCAGCAAAAGGTCGGCAATGGTCGAACCGATGGGCGCATTGCTCTGCTGCTGGAGTTCCGCATTCCAGAAATAGATGAAATGTCCGTCCGCCACGACGAAATCCGCCACGGGCGGATCATAGGCAAACCGCAGCCGTCCCGGCCGCTTGAGGTAAAATGTACCGTGCAGCGCCATTCCGTCAGGCCCTACCTGCGAAAACCGCGCCTTGAGCGTGTGGATGCCGTTGATCCAGTCCAGCGCCGTTTGCGCGCGGGAATCCAGCGGCTCCGCATGGGCGGACACAAAAGACAGGACGACCATCGCCATCCCAAAAAGAAAAGATTTTTTCATCCCAAGATCTCCCTGCGTCCCACATGGTTGGCAGCCCCCACCAAACCTTCGCGCTCCATCCGTTCAATGATGCGGGCCGAACGGTTGTAGCCAATCTGCAGGCAGCGCTGGATATAACTCGCAGACGCCTTGCGGTCACGCATCACCAGATCCACCGCCTGGCGGTAGAGGGACTCATCGGCATCAGATTCATCGCTGTCACCAAGGCCCGGAATTCCCGCTTCTTCAGGATCATCCGTCACGGCATCAAGATAGACCGGCTCGCCCTGTGCCTTCAGGAAAGCCACCACCTCGGCCACTTCCTCGTCGCGTACAAACGGTCCGTGAACGCGGGTCAGCCGGCTTCCGGGCGACATGTAAAGCATATCCCCCTGCCCCAGAAGTTGTTCCGCGCCCTGTTCGTTGAGAACCGTCCGGCTGTCAATCCGGGACGTGACCCGGAAACTGATGCGGCTGGCAAAATTGGCCTTGATGGTGCCCGTGATCACGTCCACCGATGGCCGCTGCGTTGCCATGATGATGTGGATGCCGGCAGCACGCGCCATCTGCGCCAGACGCTGCACTGCGGTTTCAATGTCATTGCCCGCCACCAGCATGAGGTCGGCAAACTCGTCAATGATCACGACAATGTAGGGCAGTTCGGTCAAATCCAGCGGCTGTTCGTCAAACACCGGCTTGCCTGTCTCGCCATCAAACCCGGTTTGCACCTTGCGCAAGAGGACTTCACCATTTTCCCGCGCCTCGCGCAGGCGGGTGTTGTAATTCTCGATGTTGCGCACCCCCAGCTTGGACATGGCGCGGTAACGGTCTTCCATCTCGCGCACGGTCCATTTCAGGGCCACCACCGCCTTTTTGGAATCGGTCACCACCGGGGCCAGCAGGTGCGGGATGCCGTCATAGGCCGAAAGTTCCAGCATCTTGGGATCCACCATGATGAAGCGGCATTTCTCCGGCGACAGTTGGTAGAGCAGCGACAGGATCATGGTATTGATGGCCACCGACTTGCCGGAACCCGTGGTGCCCGCAATCAGCAAGTGCGGCATGCGGGCAAGATCCACCACCACGCCACGGCCGCCGATGTCCTTGCCAAGGATCAGGGGGAGCGCGGCATGGGCAGACGATACGACATCGCTTTCCAGCATTTCGCGCATGTTCACGGTTTCCCGCCGGGCATTCGGCAATTCAATCCCGATGGTGGTCTGGCCGGGAATAATCGCAATGCGCACGGAGATGGCACTCATCGAGCGCGCAATGTCATCCGCAAGACCAACCACGCGGGAGGCCTTGGTGCCGGGCGCCGGGTCCAGCTCGTAAAGGGTGACCACCGGGCCTGGACTCACGCGGGCAATGCTGCCGGAAACCCCGAAATCCCTGAGGACGCTTTCCAGCAACTGGGCATTTTTCTTGAGGGTGTCATCCGCCTGCTCATTGCGGCCTTTCACGTCTGGCGGCACAAGAATGTCCGTCGGCGGTAGCCGGAAATCCCCGGATTCAGACGGCAGGTCAAGCTCGGACTGGCGCACCCGCGCCTTGCGGGGCCTGGGGGCCTTGTCCATGACAACCGGCCCGGGTGCCTTGGCAAATGTCGGCTCCACCCCCGCAGAAACCGGCTGCGGCATGACGGGTTTTTCATGGGGGGCGCATTTCCGGAAAGCCAGGTAAATCCCGCCTCCGAACACCAACGCCACCGCCTCGGTCAAATGCCCAAGCGCCGCAAAGGCGCGGCCAATTTCTCCCCAGCTGTAGCCCAGGGATGGCAGAAAGCTGAAAATGGCCAGCAATCCGGAGAGGAGAATGACCAGGATTCGCGCAAACAGCCAAGGCATGCCAGGCAGGAGCGATTCCATTCCATTGCAGAGCATCCCTCCCATGAGGCCGCCAAAATAGGGTTGTGGCCAGAAGTCCGGCGCAGGAATGCGGGCCAGCGCAATGGGCGCACTGGCCAGTGCCACCATCAGCAATACCAGCCGCGCCGTGAAATACGAAACGCCCTGATGGCGCAGGATGCGCAGCCCCCAGACGGCCACGGCCACGGGCAGCAGCGTGGCGGCCAGGCCAAAGCTCTGAACGAGAAAATCTGAAAGACCCGCGCCAAAAAGACCAAGCAGATTATGAACCGGCTCACGGCTGGCGGTGTTGAAGGAAGGATCTTCCGGATGATAGCTTGCAAGGGCGAGAAGAAGCCCGAAACCCAGCAGGAGAACCAGTCCACCCCACAGCTCCGCCATGCGGCGGCGCAGGAAAACCACGGCCTCATCAGGCAGGATCGGCAGATTTCTGTTGCGCTTTCCGATGTTCATGGCAACATTCTAAAGCATTTCCGGGTTTTGCGCAAAGTGGTAATCGCGCAAGGGCTCATACCATTTGCGCTTGCCACCATCCCGCGTTGTAAACAGCGTGAAGCTCCGAACGCCAAACGGTTGTTCCTCAAACCGCGATGTCCGCTCAAGATAATCGGCCACCATCTGCGGCGAAGTGCCCTCCAGCCGGGCCAACGTGATGTGCGGCATGAAGCGCGCATGGGAATCCGGCCCACAAAGGGGCAGGCATGCCGCATCCAGCTTTTTCTGTAATTCACGCAATCCTGCACTCTCCGCCACACCGGCCCACAGCACGCGGGGGTTCTCTCCCCCAAAAGCCCCCGTCCCCTTGAGGGTCAGCGTAAAGCCGGGGGATTGCACCCTTCCCAGAACGGCATCCAGATCATCCGCCATGCCCTCATCCACATCCCCAATGAAGCGCAAGGTGAGATGCAGGTTCTCCCGCATTTCCCAGGCCGCGCCCGGAAGGTTATAATCCCGCATGCGGGCCAAACGCTCCGGCAAGCGGGCAGGGAGTCGGATTCCCGTAAAAAGACGCAACATCCTTCAGTTCCTCACAAGTTTTTCCACATCGGGAAGAATGTTCCTGACAATCACCGCAACGCCTTGGGCGTTGGGATGCATGTTGTCATTCTGGTTGAGCGCGCCGCGCAAGGCCACATCATTCAGGAAAAACGGATAAAAAAGAACACCGTGTTTTTTCGCCATCTCCTTGTAGATGGTATCAAATTCATGCCCGAAAATCCCGCCCATACCGGGAATGGCCCGCATCCCCGCCAGCAGCACCGGCAGCTTGCGGGCCTCCAGACGGGTCAGGATTTCATCAAGGTTTTTGCGGGTTTCTGCGGGCGGAACCCCGCGCAGCATGTCATTGGCGCCCAACGCCACAATCACGGCCTGGGCTTCTGGCCCCACCGACCAGTCCAGACGGGCAAGGCCGGAGGCCGTGGTATCTCCAGACACCCCGGCATTGATCACGCGAACATTATGCCCGCGAGCCTTGAGCGCCGCCTCAAGCTGGGCCGGAAAAGTCTCTTCGTCCGGCAGGCCATATCCGGCGGTCAGGCTGTCCCCAAATGCCACAAGGACAAAGGGGGTTTCGGATTCACCATCCGCTTTCCGCGCGTTTCCATTTCCGGAATCCCCGCACGCCACCACCAAAAGGAGGCTGGCCAAAGCCAAAATCCTGCGATACCATGGTCTCATGAAACACAAACCCATCATTGAACTCCGCGATGTCCACCTGACCTTGGGCAGCCAGGCGGGTCCCGTTCATATCTTGCGCGGGATTGACCTCACCGTCAACCGTGGCGAGACCGTGAGCGTGGTTGGCCCCTCCGGTTCCGGAAAATCCAGCATGATGATGATCATGGGCGGACTTGAACGCGCCACCTCGGGCAGCGTCCATGTCTCCGGACACAACCTGTCCACCATGTCGGAAGATGCCCTGGCCATCTTCCGGCGCGATCATGTCGGTATCATCTTCCAGGATTTTCACCTCATCCCGGCCATGTCCGCTTTGGAAAACGTCGCCATTCCGCTGGAATTTTCCGGGCATCCCAATCCTTTCGAGGCCGCAGCCCAAGGGCTGGAACGGGTAGGGCTTGGCCATCGCCTGTGCCATCAGCCCGGCCAGCTTTCCGGCGGGGAACAACAGCGCGTAGCCATCGCCCGCGCCCTGGCCTGTGCGCCGGACATCCTGCTGGCGGATGAACCCACTGGCAACCTCGACGGACAGACAGGCGCCCTTGTCATGGATCTGCTGCTGGAACTGACATCCCACCACAACACGGCCCTCGTCCTCATCACCCACGCCCAGGAACTGGCGGCCCGTTGCAACCGCCGGATTCACCTCGTGGACGGGCAGGTCACGGATGCGTGAAGTGCGCCTGGCCTTTGCCGTCATGTGCCGGGAACTGCGGGGCGGCCTGAAAGGTTTCCGCATCCTCATCCTCGCCATGGCGCTTGGCGTTTCCGCCATTGCGTCCGTCCAGTCAGTCGCCCATGGCCTCATGGCCGGACTGGTGGCAGATGGCAAACCCATCCTGGGGGGCGACCTCGCCCTGCGCCAGACCATGACCCCCATCACGCCGCAACAGGAAGATTTCCTCACCCGCCACGGCCACGTTTCCAATACCATGGAAATGCGCGCCATGGCCCGTACGGATAACGCCTCGACCCTTGTGGAACTCAAGGCCGTTGACCCGGCTTATCCCCTTTATGGCCAAGCCATCCTGAACAGCGGCCTTCCCCTTCAGGCACAGCTGGCCCGACGGGGCACCCTCTGGGGCGCTGTGGCCGAAGCCGGGCTGCTGGCCCGGCTGGGAATCGCTCCTGGCGACCATATCCAGCTGGGCAGCCTGACCCTTGAACTGCGTGACGTTCTGGAAACCGAACCGGACCGGGCTGGCAGCGCATCTCCCATCGGATTTGGCCCCCGCCTGATGATCTCCTCCGACGCCTTTTCCCAAACCGGGCTGGGCGGGCCGGGCAGCTTGGCCACCTACGCCACCCGCATCCGCCTGGCCCCGGGGGAAACGCCGGAACGCTTGCGCAGCGCCCTCAAAACCCACTGGCCAGATGCCCAGTGGCGCATCATCGACTTCACAAATGCGGCACCCCGCACGGCCCGTTTCATTAACAGCCTTTCCGGGTTTCTCACCCTCATTGGCCTTACCGCCCTGCTCGTGGGAGGCGTGGGTGTCCAGTCAAGCGTCCGCAGCTACCTTTCCGGCAAACTTCCCGTCATCGCCACCCTGAAATGCCTCGGCGCATCCCGCAACCTTGTCTTCCTGGCTTACCTTTTCCAGGTTCTGGCCCTGTCCCTGCTGGGCATCCTCCTTGGGCTGATCCTTGGCGCTGCAACGCCACCCCTGCTGGAACACCTCCTCTCCCCTTACCTGCCCATCAGCACCCATTTCAGCCTGGATGGTGGCGGCCTTCTCCTGGCGGCCCTGTTCGGCCTCATGACGGCCCTCGCCTTTGCCATCCTTCCCATTGCCGCCGCAGGTGCCACCCGTCCGGCCATCCTGTTCCGAGGCAGCAGCGCCCAAGACCAGACAGCCGCCGCCCCCGGACATGCCCGGGTCATGGCCGCCAGCACCGCCCTCCTGCTGGCATTCCTGGTTGTTGCAACCTCGCCGCGCCCATGGCTGGCCTCCGGTTTCATGACCGGCGCCATCCTTGTCCTGGCCGCCTTCCGCCTGGCCGCCCTCGGAGTCATGGCACTGGCCCGTCATGTCCGCCGCCCCCGGAATCCATGGTTGCGCCTGGCCCTTTCCAGCCTCCACCGTCCAGATGCCGCCACGCCCGACATCATCATGTCCCTGGGTCTGGGGCTCACCGTCCTGTCTGCCATCGCCCTCATTGAATCGGGCTTCACCCGGCAGGTGGCATCCAGCCTGCCTCCCACCACCCCCGCCTTCTTTTTCCTGGATGTTCCGGGCAACAAAATCACGGATTTTGAAAATGCACTGCACGAAATTCCGGGGGCGGGCACCTTCAACCAGACGCCTTTCCTGCGGGGGCGCATCCTTTCCCTTGATGGTGTCCCCGCCTCCGAAAAGGCGCGCCGTGGCAATGGCAACGACTGGCTGCTCCACAATGATCGCGGCATTACCTGGGCGGCCCGGCAGCCTGAGGGATCCGAAACCATGGCCGGCCAGTGGTGGAACGAATCCGAGGCCAGCGAATCCCTGGTGTCGATTGTCACCGAAATGACGGACTTTTTTGGTGTTGGCGTTGGCGACACCCTGACCGTGAATGTCCTTGGCCGCGACATCACCGCCCGCATTGCGCATGTCCGCCGGGTGGACTGGAGCAGCTACGGCATCAATTTTGCCATGGTCTTCAGTCCCGGCGCCCTGGCGGATGCCCCGGCCCCGCGCCTTGTCACCATCACCGCAACACCTGCGGCGGAAGCCGAAATCCAGAAAACCATTCCGCAACGCTTCCCCATGGTCACCCTCATCCGGGTCCGCGATGCGCTCGACACCGCCCGGCAGATCCTTTCCGACATTGCCCTGGCCGTACGCATGGTTGCCTTTCTGGCCATCGCCGCCGGAACCCTGGTGCTGGCGGGCGCGGTGGCCGCCGGACATCGGCGGCGCATCCGGGAAGCCGTCATCCTCAAGGTGCTGGGCGCCACCCGCAAGGATGCCCTCCTTGGCTTTACCCTTGAATATGGCCTTCTGGGCCTCATCACCGCCATCCTGTCATGCCTGAGCGGAACCCTGGTGGCCTGGATTGTCATGAATCGCGTGCTGGAACTGCCATGGCATTTTTCCGCCGCAGCCCTCATGCTCACCGTTGTCCTGGCCACCTTCCTGACCCTCGCTTTCGGTTTTTCAGGCGCATGGCTGGCCCTGGGCAAAAAGGCGGCGCCCTTGCTGCGCAACGAATAGGGAAAGATTCCCCGGCCTTTTGCGAGCCCCCCCTTTTGTAAAGTGAAGTGTTGTTTCTCTTGCCGAAACACCGTAAAATGGGCCTGTACCCCTTGCGGGCCAATCCTCTCATCCTGAGCAGATGCGGACGTATTGGCCTTGTCCCCCTTGGAGAACCACCTTGGCAACAGGCCCCCGGATATACAATCTTTTTCCCCTTCTTGCGGGCCCCATTGCAACATGGGAAATCCACCTGCCACGCATCAAAAGCATGGGCTTCACATGGGTGTTCATCAATCCCATTGAATATCCGGGATTTTCCGGCAGCCTTTACGCCACCAAGGATCCAACCCGCCTGCATCCCCTCATCCAGGGGGATTCTCCCGAAAACCCGGCGGTCCTCATCCGCCGTTTTGTGGCCGCCGCAAAGGATCACGGCCTGTCCGTCATGATGGACATGGTCATCAACCACACCGCGAAGGATTCGCTGCTGGCGGAAACCCGTCCGCAATGGTTTGCCCATGATGAAGACGGCCAGCTCCATTCCCCAAGGGCGGTGGACCCCGGCGATACCAACAACGTGACCATCTGGGGTGACCTTGCCGAAATCGACTGGCGGGCCCCGGACTTCCGGGACGAGAAGATTGCCTATTTCCAGGCCCGCATGGCGGCCTCCGCCGAACTGGGGATTTCCGGTTTCCGTTATGATGCCGCCTACAAACTGCCCTCCGATATCCTGCGTACGCTCACCCAGGGCGTGAAATCGGAATTCCCCGATCTCCTGATCATTGCGGAAAACCTGGGCTGCACGGAAGAAGAAACCCTGGCCATGTCCGGCTGTGGCATCGATTTTTTCTACAACAGCTCGAAATGGTGGGATTTCCGGGCATCCTGGCTGCTGGAACAATATGAGCATGACCGCCATGTCGCGCCTTCCATTTCCTTTCCGGAAAGCCATGACACCGAACGCTTTGCCACGGAACTCGCCGCTTATAGCCTGACGCTTGACACCATCCTCAAATGGTATCGCCTGCGCTATCTCTTCGCCTGCGCCTTTTCCACCGGAATCATGATGCCGATGGGCTATGAGTATGGTTTCCGCAAGAAACTGGACGTCTGCACCACCCGCGCCAGCGATTGGGACGAAGAAATGCGTGACCCCATGTTCGACCTGTGTGCCGACATCCAGGCCTTCAACGCCACCAAGGATTCCTGCCCGGCGCTAAACACCGAAGGGCCCCAGCGCCTGCTGTCGGAACCGGGGGCCCCCGTCATCGCCATGCTGCGGGAAGACGGAAACCATGCCTCCCTGTTCCTGATGAACCGGGACGCCCATGTTTCCCATGAATTCCCGTCCATTTCCCTGCTCTCCGGCCTGAATGGCCGCGCTTTCACCTTTTCCGAACTCACCCAAGGTTTTGCCCCTGCCGACCTTTCCCTGGCCGGGCATATCGTTCTTCCCCCGCTGGAGGGACGTCTTTTCTGTGGATCCGCTTCATGAAAAACACCCTGACCAAGCTCATGTCCAACCGTCGCCCGGCCGATCCCCCTCCCATGGATGCCATTGCGGCCCTCGTGGATGGCCGGCACAGCGATCCGTTTTCCCTGCTGGGCCCGCATGCCGACAGCAACGGCAACATCGCCATCCGCTGTTTCCTGCCGCATGCCCGTTCCGTCACCGTGCTGGCGCGGGACACCAAAAAACCCATCTGCACCCTTGCATGCCTGCACGATGCCGGCTTCTTCTCCGGAACCACCGGCCAGAAGAGCCCCTTTGCCTACCTGCTTCAGGTGGACTGGAACGAAACCCTTGTCGAAATAGAGGATCCCTACCGCTTTGGAAACATTTTGGGAGATCTTGACCTTTACCTCTTCGGCGAGGGCAACCACCTGCACCTTTATGAAAAAATGGGTGCGCACCCCACAGAGATGGACGGCGTGACGGGCACCAGCTTTGCCGTATGGGCCCCCAGCGCCGCGCGCGTCAGCGTGGTGGGCGATTTCAACTGCTGGGATGGACGCCGTCACCCCATGCGTTGCCGACACAATTCCGGCATCTGGGAAATCTTCCTGCCCGGCATCATGTCCGGTGCCGCCTATAAATTTGAAATCCGTTCGGAACACGGGGAAATCCTGCCCCTGAAAGCCGACCCCTTTGCCTTTGCCATGGAGCATCCTCCCCGCACCGCAGCCTGCGTCCATGGCCTTGTGCCGCACGATTGGCAGGATGAAGCCTGGATGGCCCGGCGAGGCAATGCCAGCAACCGGGAAGCCCCCATCAGCATTTATGAGGTCCATCTGGGCTCATGGATGCGCGTGCCGGAGGAAGGCAACCGTTTCCTCACCTGGCGGGAAATGGCGGAAAAACTGGTGCCTTACGTCAAGGACATGGGGTTTACCCATCTGGAAATCCTGCCAATCAGCGAGTTCCCGTTCGATGGCTCCTGGGGCTATCAACCGCTGGGCCTTTTTTCGCCGACCTCCCGTTTTGGCACGCCGGAAGATTTCGCGGCCTTCGTCGATGCCTGCCACCAGGCCGGCCTTGCCATCATCCTGGACTGGGTTCCCGGCCATTTCCCCACCGACAGCCATGGCCTGGCCATGTTTGACGGCTCGCATCTTTACGAACACGCGGATCCCCGCAAGGGATTCCATCAGGACTGGAACACCCTCATCTACAACTACGGCCGCCATGAAGTGGCAAACTTCCTGCTGGCCAACGCCGCCTTCTGGTGCGACCGTTTCCACATCGACGGCCTGCGCGTGGATGCCGTGGCCTCCATGCTCTACCTCGATTACAGCCGCAAGCCGGGAGAATGGGTCCCGAACCGTTTCGGCGGCAACGAAAACCTGGAAGCCCTGGCCTTTATCCGCAAACTCAACGAGCAACTTTATGCCCGCTTTCCCGGCATCGCCACCTTTGCCGAGGAATCCACCGCATGGTCCGGCGTCTCCAAACCCACGTGGCTGGGCGGCCTCGGCTTCGGCTTCAAGTGGAACATGGGCTGGATGCACGATACCCTGCGCTATATCAGCAAGGAAACCATCCACCGGAAATATCACCACAACGATCTGGGATTTGGTCTCCTTTATGCCTTCCATGAAAACTTCATCCTGCCGCTCAGCCATGACGAGGTGGTGCATGGAAAAGGATCCCTCCTGTCCAAGATGCCGGGCGACCGGTGGCAGAAATTCGCCAACCTGCGCGCCTATTTCGGTTTCATGTTCGGCCACCCCGGCAAAAAGCTGCTTTTCATGGGCGGAGAATTTGCCCAGGAGCGGGAATGGAACCACGACAACAGCCTGGACTGGCACCTGCTGGATGACCCCGCCCATGCCGGCATGAAGGCCCTTGTCCGCGACCTCAACCACCTCTACCAGTCGCGGCCTGCGCTTTACCAGCGCGACTGTGAAGGAAGCGGTTTTGAATGGCTGGAAATCAATGACAGCGACAACAGCACCATAGCCTTCCTGCGCCGCAACGCTGAAAGCAACGAGACCGTCATTGCGATCTGCAACTTCACGCCCGTTCCCCGCCACAACTACCGCATCCGGGTGCCGGAAGCCGGTTTCTGGCAGGAAATCCTCAACACGGACGCAGGCTGCTATGGCGGCTCCAACATGGGCAATGTGGGCGGCGTACACAGCGATCCCGTTCCATGGGGCGGCGGAAACCATTCCATCAACCTCACCCTTCCTCCTCTCTCCACCATCTTTCTGGAAAGAAAAGCAGAATAATCCATGGCGATTTCCTCTCCAAATATCCGGGTCTGGCCTGGTTCCCCTGCCCCCCTTGGTGCGACATGGGACGGCATGGGCGTCAACTTTGCCCTGTTTTCCGCCAACGCCGAAAAGGTGGAACTTTGCCTGTTTGACCGCACCGGTTCCCGCGAGGTGAAGCGCATTCCCATGCTGGAACGCACCTGCGATATCTGGCATTGCTACCTGCCGGACGCCCGCCCGGGCCAACTTTATGGCTACCGGGTTCATGGCCCCTATGCCCCCCAGCACGGCCACCGCTTCAACGCAAACAAGCTCCTGCTTGACCCCTATGCCCGCGCCCTGTCCGGTGCCATCACCTGGAGCGATGCCCACTTTGCCTACCGGTTTGACAGCCCCAAGGGCGATCTCACCATGGATCGCCGCGACAATGCCCGCGTCATGCCCAAATGCCGTGTCGTGGATTCCGCCTACACCTGGGGCGATGACCGAAGGCCCAATCACGCTTTCAGTGATACCGTCATTTATGAAACCCATGTCCGCGGCTTTTCCATGCGCAATCCGGATGTTCCAGTAGCCCTGCGCGGAACATTCGCCGGAATTTCCGCCCCGGCCAGCATTGACCACCTCCTGAAACTGGGCGTCACCGCCGTTGAGCTGATGCCGGTGCAGGGATTCGTGACCGACCGTTATCTTCAGGCCAAGGGCCTGCGCAATTACTGGGGTTACAACACCCTCAACTTCTTCGCCCCGGATTCGCTCTACCAGCAAGGGGAATTCCAGGCCATGGTCAAGGCCCTGCATGCCGCCGGAATCGAGGTCATCCTCGACGTGGTGTACAACCACACCGCCGAAGGCAATGAAAAGGGCCCAACCTTCAGCTTCCGTGGCATCGACAATGCCTCCTATTACCGCCTCATGCCCGACGATGAACGCCATTACATCAATGATTCCGGCTGCGGCAACACCCTCAACCTGTCTCATCCCCGCGTGCTGCAGATGGTCACCGATTCCCTGCGCTTCTGGGTGGAAGACATGCATGTGGACGGTTTCCGTTTCGACCTCTGCACCAGCCTTGGCCGCGAACCCGCCGGCTTCAGCCAAGGCAGCGGGTTCTTCGATGCCGTCCAGCAGGACCCTGTCCTTTCAAAGGTCAAGCTCATTGCCGAACCATGGGATCTCGGCATGGGCGGCTATCAGGTGGGCAATCATCCCCCCGGCTGGGCGGAATGGAATGACCGTTACCGCGACACCATCCGCAGGTTCTGGCGCGGCGATGCCGGCATGCTGCCGGAACTCGCCTCCCGCCTCACCGGTTCCAGCGACCTGTTCGATCATCAGGGACGGCCAGCCTGGACCTCCATTAATTATTTTGCCTCCCATGACGGTTTCACGCTGAACGACCTCGTGTCCTACAACGAACGTCACAACATGGCCAATGGCGAGGACAACCGCGATGGCCCGGGGGAAAACTTCAGCAACAACCATGGCGCGGAGGGCCCCACGAATGACCCGGCCATCATCGCCCGCAGGGAACAGCAAAAACGCAATTTCCTGACCACCCTGTTCCTGTCGCAGGGACCCCCCCTGCTGCTGTCCGGCGACGAGATGGGCAACACGCAAAACGGCAACAACAATCCCTATTGCCAGGACAATGAAACCTCATGGCTGGACTGGGGCAACCTTGCCCACAAGGACCATGACCTGCTGACCTTCATGCGCCGCCTGTCCGCCTTCCGGCACCAGCATCCGGTCCTGCACCGCCCCCGGTTCCTGCATGGCTGGGAAAAATCGGAAAGCGGCATCAAGGACATCATGTGGTTCAACCCGCAAGGAACAGAACAAACCCCGGATGAATGGCGCAATCCCGACCTGCGCCATGTGGCCCTGCTGCTCAATGGCAAGGCCGGACAATATGTCAAGGCCGATGGTGAACCCCTGGAGGATGATTTCATGCTCATCCTCATCAATGCCGGAGAGAAGAACATCCATTTCCGCCTTCCCTCCATTCCGGATGGAAACATCTGGAAAAAACGCATTGACACCTTGCACCCCCCCCTGCAACCCGATGGCGTGCGCATTGTCGCCAACGATGGTTTCATGCTGGCTGCCCGTTCCATTGCCGTCTTTACCCTGGCCGGCCACCATGAGTGACGGCAGCCCGCTCAAGCAGCTTTCCAGCATTTGCGGCATTTCCGACAGCTACCGCGACGCCTGGGAAAACACCATCATGACCTCTCAGGAAACCCATCGCTCCCTGCTGGATGCCATGGGATTCCCCTGCGACAGCGAACAGGCCATCTCCGACTCCCTCGAACGCGTCCGCCACCGCCTCACCGCCCAGATGGCCCCGCGCATGGTGGTTCTGCACAAGGGACGAACCATCCGCATTCCCTTGCGGATTCCGTCCGAACATGTCCAACGCAGCCTGGCCTTCACCCTTGTTTCAGAAACCGGGGAAATCCTGACGGGTTCAACCTCCCTGGCACGTTATGAAACCCAGGTTTTTGGCTTGGATCCGCACTGGATCACCCTTTCTCCAACCCTGGCCATGCCGGCCCTGCCTTGTGGCTACCACAAGCTGCTGCTGGAAATTTCCGGCACGCCCCTGCGGTCTGAAACCACCCTGGCCATCACCCCGGCGCGCTGCCACCTGCCCGAAGACCCGGAACGCCAGCGCATCGGCCTTGCCGTCCAGCTTTACGGGCTGCGCCACGACAACGATTGGGGGGTTGGGGATTTCAACACCCTTGCCAACATGCTCGCCCTGTCGGGACGTGAAGGATATGATTTCATGGGCATTGGCCCGGTCCATGCCCAGTTCCCGGCCGATCCCAACCATTTCAGCCCCTACGACCCCTCCAGCCGCAACCTGCTCGACATCGCCCACATCTCCATTCTGGACATTCCGGAATTTGCAGATTGCCCGGAAGCCCGTGACATCTGCGCCACCTCCACCTTCCAGGCCACCTTAACCGCCATCCGCTGGGAGCCCCTCGTCAATTACCCGGCCGTTTCCATGCTCAAGATGCAGGCCCTTGAAGCGCTCTGGCAGCATTTCACGCGCACGCAGATTGCAAACGCCACCGCCCGGGCCGAAGCCTTTGCCCGTTTTTGCACCCAGAACCGGGAAAAACTGGAACAGCACGCCACCTTTGAAGCCCTGCACGAACATTTCTATCTCTCCGATTCCTGGAAATGGAACTGGCAGACATGGCCCCTGGAATATCGCAATCCGGAAAGCCATCACGTTCAGGAGTTTGTGCATCAGCACCGGAACCGGGTGGATTTTTTCATGTGGCTGCAATGGCTGGCCCACGAACAGCTCATGTCTGCCCGCAAAAGTGCCGAAGATACGGGGATGTCTCCGGGCCTTTATGGCGATTTTGCCGTTGGCCTCTCTCCCGGCGGAAGTGTGGCATGGAGCCAGCAGGAATCCGTTCCGACCCGCGCCTGCCTTGGCGCCCCGCCAGACAAGCTTTGTCCTTTTGGGCAAAGCTGGGGTCTTTCGGCCTTCACGCCTTTCGGCCTGATGGAAAGCGGCTATGCCCCCTTTATCTCGGCCATGCGCGAAAACATGCGGTATTTCGGCGCCCTGCGCATGGACCATGTCATGGGCCTGTCCCGCCTGTTCTGGGTTCCGCAAGGCCACACGGCCGCAAATGGCGCCTATATCGCCTATCCCGCCGCCAGCCTCATTGGCCTCATAGCCCTTGAATCCCAGCGGGCCAAATGCATGGTGGTGGGAGAAGACCTCGGCACGGTGGAAACCAGTTTTCGCAAGGAACTGGAACAGGCAGGAATCCTGTCCTGCCGCGTCCTCATGCTGGAACGTTCCAAAGCCGGACGGGTCCCCGGCGCCTCCAAGTGGAAAACGCAGGCCATCGCCTCCCTTACCACCCATGACCTCGCCACCTGCAAGGGGTTCTGGCAGGAACATGATATTTCCTGGAACAATATTGCCGGAAAGCTGGGCGATGCGGCCACCGAAAAAACCCTGCGCCGCATCCGCCGCAAGGACAAATGGGCCCTGCTGCTGGCCCTCGCCCGCGAAGGCCTTCTGCCGGAAGGCAAAACGCCCCGGCAACTGCTGGCGGAATATGATGCCAACCTGCCGGTTCTCCTGCATGCCTTTCTTGCCCGAACCCCGGCATTGGCGCACATCATCAGCATTGAGGATATCCTGGGCCTCGTGGAGCAACCCAACCTGCCCGGCACCTTTGATGAACATCCCAACTGGCGCCGCCGCCTGCCCATGACGATTGCCAACCTGTCCGACAGCGGCAAGCTTTCAGCCTTCCGCAACGCGCTTCTGGCGCATGCGGGAAAAGAGGAAAAACCGTTAGGCTGAAACTTCAGGAAGCGGCCGCGGGAGGAGCGGAATCCAGCGTAGCAAGAATCCAGTCAAACCGGGCCTGTCGCCGGGCCGGATCATCAACCAGATGATAATCATACGCCTTTTTTTCCTGGCGGGATGCCTGGCCCGGCAGACTGGCACGGCCATGGGTAATGTTGCGCACCGTATGCCGCAGGCGCTCGGCAAGAAACACCGCCAGCGCCCGATAGAAACGGGACCCAAAACCGGAGTCCGTCCGCAGCTTTTCATTCAGGACGTCTTTGGCAATGGCCACCACCACCACATTCCGGGAGGCGAGAACCGTCGCTGTGGGCGGACGCGGATCGACAAACGACATCTCCCCCACAACGTCGCCGGGGGCCAGCCTGGCCATTTCACCAAGGCCACGCACAAAGACCCCGAGTTCCCCCTTGACCACAATGAACATGTCCGGCGTCTGTTCAAATTCCCGGATGATGACATCCTGGTCGCCCAGGGCCAACCGGCGACCATGCGCCGCTATCCAGCGGACATCATCGTCGCTGAGCTGTTCAATGATATAGGGGATATTGAGCATCATCACACACCTCCTCAGGCAGACTGGTCGATATTCCCGCCCTTGGCCGCCGGATTGCGGACAACCCCGACCCGCGCCGGACGCAGCAGGCGTCCATGGATGAGGTATCCCGGTGCAATCAGCTGGATGATGGTGCCAGGATCCTTGTCCGGCATGTCCACATCGAACATCACTTCATGCTGGTGCGGATCAAACACGCCATCCGTGGGCGCAATCTGGACAATGCCCACCCTGGTAAACGCCGCCATCATTTCACGTTCGGTTGCCTCAACGCCGGCCACCAGGTTTGCCAGCGCCTCATTCTGCGTCCGCTGGTCTTCGGGAGCGGCCTCAAGGGCGCGGCGCAGGTTGTCCGCCACGTTCAGCAGGTCTTTTGCAAATCCGCTGACGGCAAACCGTGCGATATCCTCACGATCACGGTTGGCACGTTTCTGCAGGTTGTCATGATCGGCCACCGCCCGCAGGAGCTTGTCCTTGAGCGTTGCGATTTCGGCCTCATGTTCACAGCAGGGATTTTCCGCAGCAGGCGGCTGATCCTGTTCCATCTCGGTGCGGATTTCCGCCTTGGCATCTGTGTCTGTATGGTGATGATGGGATTTTGTCATGATGGTTCCTCTTGATTCTCTCCGTCTTGAATGTAAGAGTGCCCAGGCAAAGTTTCAACCCTTGGAGAAATGATTATGCGCCCCAGCGGCAGAAAAAACGATACCCTGCGTTCCGTAACCCTGACCCCCGGCTATGCCAGACATGCGGAAGGCTCCTGCCTCGTCCGTTGCGGAGACACCGTGGTCCTTTGCACGGCCTCGGTGGAAAACAAGGTTCCCCCCTTCCTGCGCAACAAGGGAATCGGCTGGGTAACAGCCGAATACGGCATGCTGCCCCGTTCCACCGGCACCCGCACCGACCGTGAAGCAGCCCGTGGCAAACAAAGCGGACGCACCATGGAAATCCAGCGTCTCATTGGCCGTTCCCTGCGCAGCGTGGTGGATCGCAGCAAGATGGGCGAGCGGCAGATCATCATTGATTGCGACGTCCTTCAGGCCGATGGCGGAACCCGTACCGCTTCCATCACGGGGGCCTACGTGGCCCTGCATCAGGCCCTCGCTGGCCTCGTGGCCAAAAAAGAGCTCAAGGAAATCCCCCTCACGGACCACATTGCCGCTGTATCCTGCGGCATCTGCGACAATGAAGCTGTGCTGGATCTCGATTACGCCGAAGACAGCACGGCACAGGCCGATTCCAATTTTGTCCTGACAGGTTCCGGCGGGATTGTGGAAATCCAGGCCACCGCCGAGGAACGCCCTTTTGAGGAAGAAGCCTTCCACCAGCTTCTCGCCCTCGCCCGCAAGGGCGTGTCCGAACTGGTGGACCTGCAGAAGGCTGCCATCCGGGAGTACATGAAATGAGCCGCAAATTTACCGGGGACGACCTCATCCTTGCCACCCACAATCCTGGAAAAATCAAGGAAATTTCCGCTTTTCTCGCCCCCTTCGTCAGCACCTTCAAGACCGCCGCCGAGATGAACATCCCGGAGCCGGAAGAAACCGGCGTCACTTTTGCCGAAAACGCGGAAATCAAGGCGCGCGCCGTGGCCATGGCCTCAGGCCTGCCCGCCCTGGCCGATGACAGCGGCCTGTGTGTCGATGCCCTGGATGGGGCCCCCGGCATTTATTCCGCCCGTTATGCCGGCCCTGACCGCGACTGGAGCCTCGCCCGGAAACGCCTGGCAAATGAACTGGGCGACAAACCGCGTCACGCCCATTTTGCCTGTGCCATGGCTCTGGCCTGGCCGGATGGCCATTGTGAAAGCGTCGAAGGCCGGGTGGATGGCCTCATTGTCTGGCCCGAACGGGGCGAGGGCGGATTTGGCTATGATCCCATTTTCCAGCCCATCGGACATGACCTGACCTTTGGCGAAGACCAGGAGACCAAAAAGGCGATCAGCCACCGTTTCAGGGCTTTTGATGCCCTGATCCACAAATGTTTCCTGTAAAGGCCTTCCGCCCATCGTGACGCCCTTCGGGATTTACATCCACTGGCCGTGGTGCCTGTCCAAATGCGCCTATTGCGACTTCAACAGCGCACCTCTGGGCACACTGGACCTGCCCCGCTGGCAGGCAGCGTATCGCGCCGACCTGCAGCAACTGGCAAGCCTGTGTCCGGGCCGGACCGTCTCTTCCATCTTCTTTGGCGGCGGCACCCCGTCCCTCATGCCCGTCCCCCTGCTGGAAGACATCCTGTCCGGGATTGCCCGGCTTTTTTCCCTTGCCCCGGATTGCGAAATTTCCCTGGAGGCCAATCCGGGCGCAACCGAAACCCTGAAGGGAATCGCCCAAGCCGGCATCAACCGCCTGTCCCTCGGCATCCAGTCGCTGGATGATGACGCCCTGGCGCAGCTGGGCCGCCGGCACACCGCCACCGAAGCCCGCCGGGCGCTGGCGGATGCCCAAACCCTGTTTCCCCGCGTATCGGCCGATTTCATCACGGCCCGGCCCGGACAAACCCTTTCGGCATGGGAAACGGAACTCACGGACATCCTGTCCCTCGGCCTGTCCCACATGTCCATCTACCAACTCATCCTTGAACCGGAAACCCGGCTGGCCCGCGCGCATCCGGTCATGCCGGATGAAGACACCGAAACCGGCATGTATGCCCTGACCCAGACCATGACGGCCGGGGCCGGATTGCCCGCCTACGAAATCTCGAACCACGCCCGGCCGGGCGAGGAATGCCGCCACAACCTGCTTTACTGGCATTATGGGGAATATGCGGGCATTGGCGCGGGCGCCCATGGCCGACTCCATATGGAACGGTCCGTCTTCGCCACCACCATGCCCGTCCAGCCGGAAAGCTGGCTAACCTGTGATGGCTGTCCGGAGATGGAGGCGCTGGATATCCCCGCACAGATAGAGGAAAGCCTGATCATGGGCCTGCGCCTGACCGAAGGCGTGGCGCGCGCCCGCATGGAACACCTTGGCTGGCCGGATGCGCGGGCGAAGGCCGAAATTCGCCAGCTCGTCCAAATGGGTTTCCTTGAAGAAACGGAAGGGTTCCTGCGCGCCACTCCGGAAGGACGATTGCGCCTGAACGCCCTTATCGCCCGGCTGGCCTGAAGGACAAGGGAGCCGGACTGGCAACCCGTGGCCGTCCATCCCGGATTTCCAGCACTGGCAATCCCCGCTCCACCAATCCGTTGGAACGGAAACGGAAAATTCCGTCAAGACCCACAAAACCATCCGGAGACTGCAGGTCTGCCGCATCCAGCGGCGTTCCCGACAGCGCCATCGCAAGGGCGGTTGCATCATAGGCAAGGGTGGCAAGCCGTGGCGGCACATCCCCAAACACCTGTTGGTAACGGGCCATGAACTCCTGGCGCAATCCGGGAGCCGGGGCAGAAAACCATGCCCCCGACAGGGCCGGAAGGGACCACAGGCCCGGATCATCCCACAACCCGGTGCCCATGAGGTGAACCTGGGGCGCTGCGAGCCCAACCCTTGTCATGGCGGCCAGAACTTCCGGCAAGCGTTCTCCGCCTTGTGCCACCAGGACGGCGTCACAGGGCATGGGGCCAAATCCGCGCGCATTCGCAAGTTGGGCCAGATAGCCCATGGCTTCCGCATCCTGCCGCATCTGGAGCTGCTGGCGAATCGCTGCAAGATTGTCCGAACGTTCCGGAAAATCACTGATGGAAGACACCGCCGCCTCCAGGGTGCCGGGTGTGGCGTCATACCGCCCGATACCACTGATGGACATGCCCAACTTGGCTGCCTGCCAGCGTGCGGTTTCCACAACCGCATCGCCATAAGTGCCTGCGGGAGCCAGGATGGCCAGCCTTTTTATCCCTTGTATGCCTGCATGGTCCAAAACCCGGATCACCTGCGTAAACGGCAGGAAACCGAAAACATAAGCGCCTTCCCCGGCCAGGGTCCAGTCGGTCGAAAAAGTGACCATGGGAACCCCCGCCGCCTGCGCCAGCGGCTTGGCCACAACCGCATCGGATGCAAAAACCGGCCCCAGCAGGATGCTGGCGCCTTCCGACAGGGCCGTATGCACCGCTACGGAAACGCCGTCCGCCCCCGCGCCCGTTGCATAGGGCCTCAACTCGAAACCGGTTTTCTGGACATCAAACACCGCCAGGGTTGCGGCCTGCCGCATGGCATCCCCCAGCACGCCCTCGGGAACCAGAAGCGCCGCCCGCACGGCCGGAGGTGCCCCATCAAAAGTGGAAGCTTTTGTGGCCATCGGAACGACAGGCATTCTCGCGGTGTCCCCGGATGACGGAACAGGCGCAAAAAGGCTGGGCTTTGTCTCGGCCGCCGAAAAACGGATAACAGGGCTGGACGGTTCCGGACTGCGGCGCATCCATCCCGGCATGGCAGCTTCCTGCGCCTCGGGAGCGGGAAGCATCTCCATTTCCACGGGCTGGATCTGTGCCGTTGGGCCGGGCTTTGACATGGATTCCGGAACAGGCAACACGGCCGGAGGAGCCTTGACCGGCGCACGACCCGGATGAACATCCTTTTGCGGTGTTTTTGCAGGAGCGGCAGCGGAAAGTCCTTGCCCGGAAGGCCATAAACTGGATAGCTTGATTTCTGGCATGCGCATGTCCGGCAAACTGCTGGAACCACATCCCGCCAGAAGCATCACAACCGCGAAAGTCCCGGCCCATGACCGAACCCTCTGCCCAAAATGAAAAGAATGCACGTCCATCCGGATCTCCCTTGCATGAATCCCGAAATCTATACGCCGGTCTTTCCATCATCGCAACGCCCATTGGCAATCTGGGCGACATAAGTCCGCGCGCGGTTGCCACCCTTGCCCAGGCCGACACCATTGCCTGCGAGGATACCCGCATGACCCGCAAGCTCCTGGGCCTGCTGGGCATCAAGGCGCCGCCCCTTCTGGCCTATCATGACCACAACGCCCATGAGGCGGGAGACAAGGTCTTGTCCCTGCTGCGCACCGGAAAACGGATTGCGCTTGTCTCCGATGCCGGATCCCCGCTCATTTCCGACCCCGGTTTCCCGCTGGTGCGCGCCTGCGCCGCCGAAGGCATTCCGGTCACCGCCCTGCCCGGCCCCGCAGCCCCCATCCTGGCCCTTCAGCTCTCCGGCCTGCCCAGCGACCGGTTCCTCTTTGCCGGCTTTGCCCCGTCCAAAATGAAGGCGCGCCGTGATTTCTTCGCCAGCCTCGCC